>Ga0153944_1000599_pt1 | contig 15540 bp, 19 predicted proteins | sample TSNJ028MetaG_FD_104703 | JGI IMG/M metagenome (GOLD analysis project Ga0153944, IMG submission 104703) | Attine ant fungus gardens microbial communities from New Jersey, USA - TSNJ028 MetaG | ecosystem: Host-associated > Fungi > Mycelium > Unclassified | place: USA: New Jersey, Wharton State... | reverse complement strand
ATCGCAGACAATGATCACTGTATCTGCTCCTCCAAAGCAGATAAAATCCCGTGCCACCTCCTCTTCGACAGAGTGTGCCATCAGAGAATAGCAGCCCGGCAAATCCACAATTGCATAGCCATTCTGGTGATATTCACAATATCCCTGCGCATTCGTAACCGTCTTCCCCGGCCAATTGCCCGTATGCCGATTAAGATACAGGAATAAAAAAAGGGTACGGCTGGCTGATATGCTCTTTTTTGTCCCTTAGAGTTTTATAAAATTTTGATAAATTGCCACAGTTTGTTACTTGACAAAAATAAAAAGTCCCCGGATCTCTCCGGGGCAGGTCACAGCACACAATCATGCCGGATGATGCCGCGACCTGGTACTACGTCGTATACATTATAAACATAACGGGAAACTGAGAAGCTGTTGCTATTCTAAGGATAAATACCATATTTCACACTGCTCACCATTCTTTTAATTTTAATTTTTTTAAAGCTTCTTTTTTTATTCTAGATATCTTACTTTGAGATACTCCTAAAATATTACTTATTTCTCTTTGTGTCATTTTCTCTAACCCAAACAATCCAAAATAATTTTCTATAACTTTTCGCTCCATGACCGATAGTAAAGTATAAAATTTAACTGTGATACTCTCATATTCAAGTTTATCATCAATTTCATCTATCATCGTTTGGCATAAAATATCTCCTAATGTTAATATATCACCATTTTCTAATGTAATTGGGTCATTTAACGAAATATCCCTTTGTAATTGTTTTTTCTTTCTTAAATATATTAACACCTCATTATCAATACAACGACTAGCATAAGTAGCCAACCTTGTTACCTTATCAAAGTTAAGTGTATCTATAGCCTTTATTAACCCAATAGTACCAATTGACATTAAATCTTCAAAATCTCTAGGGGATGAGTAATATTTTTTTACTATATGTGCAACTAAGCGCAAATTATGTTCTATCAATTTATTACGTGCCTCAATATCTTTCTCATAAATCATAGCCTGGATATATTTTTGTTCTTCCTCATAACTAAGTGGGCAAGGAAAAATACTTGAATTAACAATCATATTATTACTCCTTTAATATATTTATCCAACTTGATGGATGATGTTTCATTGTTTCATCTACTGCCCATGCAACAAAGTTAATTGTCAACCCAATAGGGGGCAAATTTAATAGTCGCTCAATAACACTGATAGGTATTAAATAATATTTACAAAAACGAATCGGCTTTAATGCCTTTTCAAATTTGACAATAGCTTTATTTGCTTTTATAATATCAGCTATTGCAATCTTTATTGATTGTTCATATCCATCATTAATTAAAGCCTCATCTAATTTAGCCAAATAATTATTTAATAAAATAATTTCTGATCCATATTTCTTTTTCTTGTCAATTATATCATCTATACTTTTGAAAACAGGCACACTTCCTAATATTCCGCTACTTGCTATTTGAATAACTGCATAAGCTCCTTTTTGCCTATTGTCATTAATAGAAAAATTAATTGAACTGGAGATAATTGATGCTTCTTTTTCAGCGCTTAATTCTAAAGTAAAAATAAGTTCATTGACTAGTGATCTAATAAATGTTCTATACATTTCAATTTGATCTGATATTAAAGCTTCTATTTCTTTTGACAAAGGAATAGAAAAAAAGATATGGTTATTAATATTTGTGTATATTTCATCTGATCTTTGATTATTATATTGCAAATTTAAAATATTGCGATGTAATAAATATTGAGAAAGCAAAGGTTGTATGTACGTAATATAATAATTCCTATCTAAATCATCTAATTTATCATTAATAATGCTTGTATCATATGTATTTGTTTTAAATGGATTGCTATTTAGAAAAAATCCATTCTTTTCAGGAAAATCACTTGATCTAACGCCAACAAGATGTATTTCATTAGCAAGAAATAAAGAGCTGAACATTCTTCTTAATATTTTATCTTCATTGAAGAGAATTGACAAATCATAAAAAGACTGAATTTCTTTATTGCCTCTAACAAAATAATCACCGTATCCAATTTTTATCAATTCATTTATAAGGATAAATTGTTCATTTCCCCACAAAATGATATTACCCATACAACTACCTCCTTGTAATGTCGTAAAATTAATTACCAACTACGATATCGATTGTATCTCGGAAATCTATCTATGTTAATTCCTGCTTCTGAACACATTGAAGCAAGTGTATCAATGACCTCAGCTCTTGTTGAATCAAACCAATGTTCAAGATCTCTGCCATCTTTACCATTAAAACAATAAAAACCATCTGGACGTTGCGTAAATTGCTTTTCTTTGATGGCAATTTCCAGTTTTCTTAATAAAGCTTCTAACATACACGCAATTGCATACGTTTTTTCTCGCCACTTCGAGTTAGAGATTTTATATTGTGTGCTTGACTTAATGACTACTCCATCTCGATTACGGAGAACTCCAGTGTTAAGTGCTGTCAGAGTATCTTCAATAGCTTTTTTGAAATCATCTTCAATATTACCTTCGCATCTTATTGGATCATGAAAAGCGGAACGATTAAAACAAATGGCATAAAATTCTAAAATGTTTTTATCTGTGACTGATGATGTCATACTATCGCTAATCATTTCAGCTGTAGCAAGTTCTTCAGCTGTTTTTTTCCACGTATGTATTAAATAAATGGTGTACTTATTTACATCTACATCAATTAGTTTAGCACAGTCGGAACACAGCCATATTCCATTGGAAATGTTTTCACGTTCTTCCTTTGTCATATTTTCATCATATCTTGGACCACCAGGGGCAGCGGCACAGATATGTGCCGCTATTCCAATACGTGTAACTTTAGTTTGATCGCTATTTGGACCGATAGTAGGTTTTCGGCAATCGGGATTAGAACACCTGAAAGCTACACGTTGTGCTAATATATCTCTTGTTTTAGGACTGAAATTATCTCTATTTTTACTCATGAAATTTCTCCTTATAAGTGAATTATGAACTTCGCATTATTGCTATAACTAGAAATTTTTTACTATATCTACTATATCCTATTTTCGTAAATATTTCTACAAGAATACATCTTTGCCCCAAGAGTTGCAAAAAAAATAGTCCCGGAGGATTAACCCCGGAACTATTTTTTGAAATGTTATTTGTTAAATAAAGAATAAAATGTATTCGACCCGCAGCTACCATCCACTGCCAGGCCGTGATCCTTTTGGTACTGCCGGATTGCCGCGTCACAGCCGGGGCCGCAACTGCCGTCAAAGCCTTTTGGATCATAGCCCTTGCTATACAACATGGCCTGGCAGATGTACACCAAGTCCCCTTTACTGCCTTTTTTGACCGCCCGGCAAGCAGCCCTTGTCTTCGGCCCAAAGGAGCCGTCTACAGCCAGCCCTGCGCCGTAGGTGCGGTTGAGATAGCGCTGCAAACACATCACAAGAGCCTTTTGGGTCAGTGGGCCAGCCTTGCCATCAAGCGCCAATGTAACAGCTCCGCCCATGTAGGTGTTAACCCACTGCTGGATTTTACAGATTGTATCAACCTCCTCTGCCTCTACTGAGGTGGCCTGCACGGTCTCCTCCGCCGGTGTCCCCGTGGCTTCTGTGGCCTCTGTGGGCGCCGTAGCCGAATCATCGTCCTGCACATAACGTTTTACACATACAAGGCCTTTATTGCCCTTTGTGGTGCTTGTCTTGGTATTGTATCTGTTCTTGCAGTAGGCGGCCATGTCTTTAAAACCCGGCACCCCGGATCCATGACCGCACAAGGTGACGCTGCTGCTGATGGAATAAACCATCTCTACATGGCCGATGCACAACGGGCGGCTGGAGTCTGTGCCGGCAAACAATAAAATGTCTCCGACTCTTAACTGCGCCGGGTTGGTCGGTACGCCATTGGTTGTGGATACATCCACGATGCTCCCTAGCGCGGAATTGTACATGCCGGCAGTATTGCCGCCGATGTAGCTTAGACCGATGTCTGCCTTCTTGTATGCCAGCCGGATCGAGCTGGAGCAATCCGAATAATACTTACCATCCGTGTGCGGCGTGAAGGCGCATTCTCGCCTGGTGGTATCCTGGCTGTAGAGGTTGCGACCGATGCACTCCTTATAAATATCTGCTACTGCTTTTCTTTTCGCTTCTGCTGTCATTATTCCTTATCTCCCCCTTCACTTAATTCGGGCAGCCCAGCAACGGATGTCAGCAAGGATAAGCCCCCTGCCAAGATCGACGCGGACAACGCCATAATCCAGTTTACGTCCGACAATACCATCGACGTCCCAATTGTTGCCACCGCTGTCTGTGCTGCGGTCTTGATTGCTCTAATTCCTGCTGCTTTAATCCACTGTTTGCTCATAATTAGTTCCCTCTCTTTCCGGCCTCTTCAAGGTCTGCAATTCTATGATTGGCAACCTTCACCTGCTCTTCCAGGACAAAGGTCCGCTCGATCACGCTATTGTGTTTGTCCACCTTATTTTCCAGCTGCTGCAGCCGGTAGGCAGTCACTTTCGCACTGGCTAAGATGCCTATAAATGCCCCTGCCAGACTGCCACCAGCACCGATCAGTGCCACTACTACCTCATGTGCCATTTATGCCCCTTTCCGTATAAAAAAATAAGACCTCTCGGTCTATTCGGTTTTTAGTGATTCCAGGCGAGCGTATTCGTACTCTTTTTGATGTGCTTTAATCTCCCAGTCAAAATTTAGACCAGGCGTACCGGACACAGCAAAATAACTGCCGCTCTTTTGATTTACCCACAGGTCACCGTCTCCGCATTTTGTCAAAAATACGTAGTACCCACACTCTACGGTCACAGTTTCTGCAAAAATAGGATCAATTTTAATAAAGCATTGTCCATCTTCCTCTACCCTGCCGCTCCCAATATCTCCAAACATTGGCTCTGCGGTTTCGTAGGCATACTGTAATACCGTGCCATACTGCTCAGTTTTCACTGCCCTGCTCTTTGTGCCGCTACACGATAGACTCCCGTTTGCGTGGAAGCCTCCCGACGACATAAGTCGACCGCTATTATCGCTAGCCCATGCAATATAAGTATTGCTGTCTGATACTTCTGCCCCAAAATACATCCTCTGAGCATAATATCTCTGGGCTTCTGCTCTAGTGACCTTTAATTCGATCCCGCTTAACACGGCCCCATACACGGTCCCGGTGCACAGTATGGAGGTGAATATACTGTCACCTTTAAAAATACCTTGCCGCACCTCTAAGATCCCACCAACTAGAGAAATGGCACTCCCGAATATAGCATCACCGTTTGCTTTCAGTACAATTTTACCTTCCCCGAAAGATGCGCTCCCATCGGAATATAGTATAAAATTACCACTGAACTTACTTGCTCCGGATGCCTTCTCCTGGCAGGATAACACCCACGTATTCAAGGCGGAACTGGCGATTGGCGGCTGAAAATAGGCCCGGTAAACAGTGCCGTCGGCTCCTGTTACATCATTATATATGGCTGAGCTATTTATTGTCCAGCCGCCAATCGTCCCTGCCGTAGCCGCCATGCTGCCATCCGTGTTAATCTTAAAGTAGTTATTAGCAGTCACTGCACCGTTGAGGTTGATCTTGCCGGCATTAATGGAGATGGCCTCCGCGCTCTGATTGATGGATGATACAATATTATCCTTTGATACCTTCAAGGCGATCTGTTGAGAATTAATCTCTATTGACGCCCTTGCCTGCGTGACCGCATAAAGTACACCATTTATATCCTTATATTCGGATTCTGACACTGCCAGCGTGATGGATCGCAGATCCATGTTTACAGACGATAGCCAGGAATACAAAGTTTTGTCACCGTTTTTCAATAAATCAATTTCAGATCGGGAGGCAATAAGGTCTATGCTCCCCTGGGCGACACCGATGGCAGTCTCCTGCGCTGTAAACTTTCGCGTTACAGCGTATCGATCGTATACCGTGGCTCTACTTGCTAATCTTACAGACATTCAGCCCCTCGCTTTCTCTAAACAATATATACCGCAGAAAACCTAAACGCCCCACTGCTCCCCGCCGTACAGTATGCTTGCAGATATCCGTTAGTGCCCATATATACCCGGCAGGCTGTACCCGTTGCCCCGCTTACGCCGCGCATTGCAGAGATAAACTCATTTTTTTTAGGCCTTAGCGTCGTGGTTGCAAAAATGAAAACGCTATCGGTTGTATACGTTGACGGCAAATTGATATCTCCGCTCAAAAATACTACGCTGCCCATTTTATAGGCAGCAAGGGTGCCGGTGGCGGCATTGGCAAGGGTATAGGCAGATGATACTTCCTCTATCTCAAGATTACTGCCTATCGCATCAATCTGGGCCTGCATAGAAGCTCCCTCTGTCTGAAAATTACTATTTAGCGAATCAATCTGCGACTGGCATAGCTCTCCAATGATATCGTATTGAGTACCATTGTAGACTAATAGCACTGTAGCTCCCGCTGCAATATATCCGGCCGGAACCGCAGCTCCTTTATAATAAATAGCTTTAGCTCCAGTAGAATTTACATTTAGGGTAGCTGCAGCAGCAGTATTACCGCTGCTAAAGTTCACTGCCACCCAGCCGCCAGTTTTGAGCGCATAATCGCTTAATGCCGCCGTCTTAGCTACTGTTGTTGCTGCTGTTGTGCAGGATGCCCGATGTGCAATATCTGCCGTTCCATTAAAGCTCATGCCGTCTATATGTCTAGCTGTCGCTAGGCTGGCAACGCTAGTGATCTTATTCTTGATCCCGGTTATAAGATTGGCAAAGGTTATATATTTTGTATCTACCGCGTCCTCAATAATCATGACGTCGGTGTCATTGGCAGATGCGGCCTGTGTTAGTTCCCTTATCTTCTTTGTTGCCATTATTCCTAGACCTCCTTTACGTACAGAGCCAGCAATTCGGCCCCATCCCGATTGGTGATAACATTTCCGGCTAAAGTCTCAATGGAGTACTCTTCTGCGATGGTAAGAAGGCACTGAAACTCGGCCACCATTGTGACATCTGCCCCACTAAGGGTAAGAGCATACCCAGTGCGCTGCTGTGAATTCCAGGCCACATCTTCGTCAGCATATTCCGAATATCGCGTCCATAAGAAACGCTCCGGAGGAATCGTTTCCGTTACATCCGAATTTTTCACATATACTTTTGCTTGGATGGTAGCAGTCTCATTATCTCCTACATGACCGCCCTCCACCCACGTTTGCAGCACATAGGTTCCATCATCTACAACAATTGCATTGATCTCATCGTGCAGCTGGCTGAGGGCCAGATCCAGCGTTTGTCCGCTTACATCCAACTTAATTACACTGCTTTGCACATGGATATCGCCCCTGTTTATTACTGTTTCCAATGACTTAACGTCCAGCTTCCCCGCGGATATATTGGCGTTTTCCGCTACCATGTCATTGACAATCACCGGACTCTTGATGCCCTGGGCTGATATGCCATTCAGAGCGTCAAACATGATCGCGCCTGTGGTATCCAAGATATAGTAATTAAATACTCCTTGTGCATCCAGCCCGGCTTGCATACGCACGACCTTGTTCTTATCGGTCCATTGGAGTGTGGAACCAACCATCTTCATCCCACCAGATTCATCGTTCCAGATCTGCATTTTATTGGTATAGATGATACCGGCCATTAGATCATTAACGGATATGTTGGCAGATATCAGATTTTTAATCAGGGCCGTATCAATAGCAGCATTTTGGCTGGTCAGGCGGATACTTACCAAATCCCCTACCCCCGCATTTCCGGATAGCAGGTTCGCTACGTTTGCATAATTGGCATCCAGGTTCTGAATCTGAGCATTAGTGACCTTCAAATCTGTTACCTTGGCATAAATCACATCTAAGTTCTGGATCTGAGCATTGATTGCATCCAATTCCGTGATTTTGGCAAAAGTAATGTTTGCCGTATCTACGTCAAGTTTGTTTATAACTGCATGATTAACCAGCATCAGCTCCACTGCCATACGATCAATTGCTTGTGTCACTGGCCCGGAAAAGCCGCTTTCCTGCTCCTTCTCCGTCCAGCCAACGGCCTTTATGTCTGTGGTAAGACCGCCATCAAAATCCTGCTTAAGACTCATGAGCGGCACCTTGTATTCCACACCGTCTGTCCCGACCACTGTCACAGCGTCCCAGGGATCCAGCCGGGGATCCCCCAAGACCTTTAGCTCGCCGGGCATGTAGGTATAATTTTTCAAAGCCCCCCAGATACCGTTAAGAATCACTTGCGTCATAAATGGATTGGAGAACGTCATTGACCGTGCGCCGCCGCCAACAGTAATGGATAAATCATTTTCGTCTGTATCTTTGCCGGTATAGCACACGATCTTTTGCAAGATAAAAGGGAAGTCATTATGTTTAAAACTTCCCCAGTACCTGTCCGCTCCCACGCGGTACCCACTGTCTTTAAATGCCTTAATTTCTATCTGACCGCTTCGATTGCATATCACAAACCCGCCATACATCTGGGCAATATAGCAAAGCACTTCCCTGCATATATAGCCGGCCGGCTTCGCCATCGCAATAGAATTTAATCCTGCGGTAACAATCGTGAGTCCCAAAAATGTCCCGATCTCATTCAGCACATTCAGCGTATTTGTTTGAGCCGGCAGGGAAGAAAAATAAGCCCTTTCCGTCAGCAGCATCCGGTCATAAGCGTTAAACTTGATCTGGCCTTCGTCTGTTTGCGGCTTCTGCACCGTATAAAACCCGCAGGGGATCCATTCTTCTGACCCTTCAATTCCGATCAGCAGCTTAAGCTCATGTCCCTCTAGGGCCTGTGGCGGATTCGCCAGTTCGACTTCTATATATTGCGATATCGCAGCACCCAGCACAAAAGTATTAGCACTATTTGATCCACCGTAGAGCCGCAGGGAGCGGATCCCCTCTGTGATCTCGGTTACACCGTCTACAACAAATTTTGCGCTGAATGTTCGGCAGTCCTGCATTACCAAAGCGTCAAACTCTGCGCTTGATTGATACATCCGCACCCTCCTCGCTATTCGGATTTAGTCATAAAGTCCAGAGCCATAATATCCTGGATGGACAAGGCATCGAACTGCTCGGCGTCGCACTTTTCCAAATCTGCAAGCGTCACCTGCTGGAGGGGCAGTTCCACCTCAATGGAGAGGAGCTCTATCAGAGCAGCTTCGTCCGCGGCGGCATCTGTCTCACCACCTTCGTTCCTGACGGCGTACTTCCCCGCAATTTTTTGCCTTTCGGCTTCGTAGATTGTAGCCGCTGGCTCCACCAATTTAATATTTAGGGCAATAGCGTGAGCCACCTTAACCGGCAATCGTTTCGCCTGGATGCCCGCCACACCATTCAAAAAATTCACGATCTGACTATTCTTAATCTGCATAATCTATCCTTTCTATTTTTCAACTAAGTCCACTCCCACACCGTCGTACTGTTTAAATCCAGTGGCATAGGAGTAGACCGAATACGTCGGAGTCCCGGCATAAAAAATGCGGGTCACCAAAGTGTTCGAAGATGGGTCCAAGTACTTTACCGCAAAAAAAGCCTTTGAGATGACCGCATCTATGGCTATTACCTGATCCGGTGAGAGTGGTGGCCATGTGATCTGCAACTTATTTTTGATTGCCACAATGTCCCCAACCATCACCCCGTTTGCCGCACGCCCGGCATTCTTTGACCAGATCTTTTCCTTCATGATCACAATACCGCCGGGCTGTTTTGGAGTCGGCATTTTCACGCCATCAATCCATAGCATCTCAAAGCCCTCCTATACTAAGATCGGGCAAACGCCCGTACTTCTGGTTTCGTTGTTGATTTCATCCACGACGACGTCTTTTACCTCTCGGCCGCCAACCTGGACATTGACATATATTGGCTGCGACACATTATCTCCTTTTGCATTCACAATAGCCTGATACACAGCATTGCTGATGCCGGATGTGATTTGGTCATTATTGGCAACCACGTTTCGATTGCCCATACGACCGATCATTTCCGGGCCCTTTTCATTTGCAATAAACAACTGCCCTCGATCCGGGAATCCACCGGTCGCGTATTGTGGAATATTGTAATTCCCACTGCTCATATTCTGTAGCGATTTCGTGGACTCTTCAGCCCTCTTTTTTGCACTTTCCACAGCAAAAACCACAGCCGATATACCAGCTACAATACCAGCGACAGCAATTCCCATAGTAAGCGTAGACTGAAAAACGCCGAAGGCAATAGCCGCAACTAAGGCCCCGGCTGCCAGAACGCCTAATATTGACACTACTCTTTCAAAGCCATTCATTTGGCCCCAGTTTTGCACGATTAAGAGGATTGCCCCGGCCACCGCCGCCAACCCAATACTCGCAATCGTTGATTGCATCCCGGCCAGAGATATTCCACCGGCAAAGTTTCTTAGACCCGTGGTGATCCCCTCGATCACAGAGGCGATCTTTTTCGTAACCCCATAAGTAAACCACGCTATGAACATAGTCTCTATAATTAGTGCAACGTCCTCCATGATCGTCTTGTTATCTCGCGCCCAGTCCGAAAATGACTTAAGACGCTCCACAATCCACTTGAGCACGTCAACAATCACGCCGCCAGTCCATTTTGCAATCGGATAGAGGAAATTGTCAAATAGCCACTTTGCCCCCGGTTTAAATGCCTGAACAATCTGATCCAAAATACCGATCAAGGTCGCCAAGCCGTCCAAAAATACCGGCAGCACTTCGCCGATCGTCCATGCCGCAATCGGACCAAGGACATTTTCCAGGAACCAGAGTAGCCCCTCGCCAACATGGATAGCGAACGGTGCTATGGCGTCCCACACATTCCGTAGGCACTGCAGTAGACGATCCCACTTGATCTTATTAGCTATATCGGTTAACACCTGTAAGAAACGTGGCAGGCCTTCGCCAATGGTCCAGACCGCAATCGGTTTTAGAAGGTGCTCGTAAAAATCTAGCAGAGCCTCAAATGTCACCAGCGCAATCTTTTGGAGCGCGTCAAAAAAATTTGCAAGGACTCCGTTCAGGTATCGCCAGTCGATTTCCCGGAATATGGATGATGTAATATCCAGCAGCCGCGGTAGCCCTGCTCCCAATACCCAGGATGCCACTGGGACTAAAAATCGATCATAAAAATCTCGTGCCGCCTGGAAAGTAAATTCCTTGAATGGCCGCATTGCTTCTTTCAAGCGCTTCAAAGCCTCAATAGTAGGTCCTAGAGCCTCTTTGATCTTGCTTAGCAGCCCCAGGGCCTTCTCGTCGGTTTTGGAGGTATCCAGCACCGGCGGGACCAGGGATGAGGTATCTGATTTATTGCTGTCAGACCCACTATCTGTAAGTTTGTTGATTTCATCAAAAGCAAGGAGCTGATTCGCTTCTGCCGCCTTCTTGGCGCTGTCGCCGTAATCGTCCATTGCATTCTTGGCGCTTTCCAGGCCTTGTGCAGCCTGGTAGCTGCTATCATACGTCCCGCCAAACAGGGCGCTTACAAAGCTTGCAATATACTGCGTGGCCTTCGCTAACCACTCCATAAGCGAGTTTAAGGCCGGTAAAATCGCATTGTAGATAGGGGCAAATGCTACGAGGAGATTTGACTTAACCTGAGATAAGGCCGTTTTAAACCGCTCGTTAGTCTGTAAATATGCGGATAGGGTTTCCTGCATCCCCCGTAGAGCACCACGAATTAAGTTGTAAACAAATACTGCACTTACGAGACGCTTGATCCGTCGGCTAACTCGGTCAACTGTTTTACCTAGTTTGTCAAAAGTGCTATTCGATTTATGGGCCTCGCTTCGAGACCGCCGAATTCCTCTCTCTGTCCCTGTGTGCCGGTTGTTCAGGACTTCTTCTATTTGCCGATTGGTCTGCGTTGCTTCTTCTTGCAGGCGTTCCATCCGGGAGCGCTCCAATTCCAGGCGGTTTCCTAACCCCTCTGATCCTTCAGGGTTCAATCGGATGTCTTGCATGCGCTGTGCCGTGGTCTCTGCTTCAGTGCGCAAGCGTTCTAAGCGCTGTGTAGCCGTTTCCAGCTCGGCTTGCAGGCGCTGGGCTTCCTCCGTACTTTGCGGAGCCATACGTACAGCCTCAAGTCTGCGCCGCAGAGAGTCTGCACGCTCCTCTGCCTGATCGTATGCCGGATTCAAGTCATCTATTTGCCGGCGCAAATCCTCAAGGCCATGTGCCGGCGTTCCCATTTCTTCCAGCTCCGTCAACTGTGTCAGCTGTTCCAAGAGGGGCTGCATCTGCGCATCTACTCTTGACAACTCCCGCTCTGCTGCCGCCAGGTCCCGCTCTAAGACCCGGACACTGCTGGGGGTAGCCTCCCCGGAAGTGTATGCTGCGAGCTGTCTCTGCAGCCGTTCCACCGCATTCTGTTGACGTTGCACCGCCTCCGTCTGCCGTTCGTATTTAGGCGTCAGGCGGTCTACTTGGGTCTGTGCCAGTCCATCCAGTCGCTCCCGTAATGCTCTGACGGTTTCAGCCTGACGGGTAATGGCTTCCTGCTGCCGGCGGGCCCTGCTGGTTAGACTATCTAATTGACGGGCGGTCTGCCCGGTCACCCGTCCAATCAGTCGGCCAATCCCAGAAGTGCGCCGATCCACTTCTTCCAGCGCACGGGACGTCTGCTGCCGCACTCGTTCAAGATCTGCCTGATACGGCCTTGCAGATGCCTCTATGACTACCTGCAAGCGCTCTAGCGTTGTTCCTTCCATGCTTCACCTCCTCCCTTTCCTCTTTTGCCATTATGTCGTAGTGCGTGATCGATCATTTTGGCCTTGTGCAAATCAAGATCCGCCTGCCGCTGTCGCTCTTCGCATAGTCCCTTTTCTTCCGCGAAAAGATCAGGGTGCAACTCCCAAAGTTCCGGCGGCTTAACATGTTTATCACCAAAGATAGCAGCTACCTGATGCCCAATCATGCCGGCCAGATTATAGGCTTGCACAAGTTCGGCTTTAAGTTGCATCCGGCTCTTGCGGACATAACTCTCCATCAGGTCGCGGATCTCTGCTAAGGAGTAATTCCAAAAGGCTTCAGGGGAGATCCCGCAATCTAAAGCATTGGGGTATAGTTCCCAAATAACGGCAGTTACATTTTCTCGCGCGCCTCGTCCAGGCTCTCCTGCACATCCTCCGCCTGGCTCTCGGTAAAAAAACCAGACACCGCAAAAATATCCATTATCACGTCTGTATAGAAAGTAACCTGCGTGCCGCCCTCTTCACAGTACTGATCGAATATAGCCTGCACCTTACCAAAGGTCATGCCGTGGTGCCACGATTTTAACGCAGCCTGGGTGATGGTTAACATAACTCCCAGTTGCGGCATGCCGCCATCGATCAGTAGCAGCAGGTTGGCCTTAAACTTCTCTTCCAGCTGCAAGATTTCGGAGGTTTTAAGTTTTAGCTTATATTCCTCCCCTCCGACGATCCACAGCGCAAAGGGCGCCCTTTTAGGCTTCAGCTCAAGGACTTCTTCTTTCTTTGCCTTTGTCTTATTCTTGGTTTCCTTTACCTCTTCGTCAATTCCGAATTCACTCATACTTTATAACTCCTCCTTACGACGGATCCGTCACTTCAATATCGCTCTGCAAGCCAAGAGCCAGGCTAAACTCAATCGCTGCGTTAACTCCGCCGCCGCCAATCTTTACATTGCTCTGGGCATCAAATTCAAACTTCGTGCCGTCCGGAAGAGTTTCACGGTAAGATGCCACTTCTTTTGACTCGGCAAGTTCTCGTAACACCCGATATGAACAATCTGCGCCATCGTTCGTATACTTGAACTTATACTCCATTTCCCCGGGATCCCCGATGCCTAATTCGGACTGTTTCACGGTATCCTCCAAGGTTGTATTGTCGACCTTCTCGGGCTCAACACCGATTTCCGGGACTTCTTTTAACCCGGGCAACTTTTTATATACTGACTCGCCCTTCCGCTGTACTTCAAGGGTAATTCCATTTGCTAACATATCTATTCCTTTCTTCTACCGCTGATGGTAGACCTGTTGTGTATCAACATCGATGATCATTTCATACCGCATTTGCTTATGCTTCCGGCCGTTGGGATCTTCTACGTCCATGCACTGGATGCGCTTAAGCCCTAGTGCCGCAACGGCCGCATCCACCTGGACCGCTACTGTGGAGGTGCTGCGCATGTGCCAAATGTCAATGCGATACCGGACATAGGCCTTCTGCTCCGCCATGTCCGTGTACTCAACGACCTTGTTATCCTCTTCCATGTATTGGATTGCAAGGTCCTGCTCCCAATCCCTGGGATAGCAGTCGGTAACATTGTCCGTAATAGTTACAAGTGCTGCATAGATCTGGTCTTTCACATTTAGCATTTATGTCCTCCGTCTAATTTCTTCCCGGATGCCGTCCCGGATCATTTCGGTGATATCACCTTCATGATCCTTGAGGGCCGGGTATAAATAGGGCTGCGCCGCCTGACCGGAGCATTGATAAAATCGCCCATCTGGTGTGTCAATATAAAACCATCCGTATTTTTCAGCAGCCTCCTTGTCGATCTGGCTTTCGTGGATCCACCAGGGTGATTGTGCATATACCGGATTTATTGCGGGAGAGATTCCGTCATGGTCGGCCTCCCCCCTGGGGCCGGTTCCTAGCTCGACATATACAGCGTAAGCCTTATTGGTATAGCAGACCCCATATACTACACCGTCTCGGCACTCTACATCAGTATAGATGTTTCTCCGTAGCTCCCCAGTGTCAGAAGAGCAGAGCAACTTCGCATGGCCCTGCACCATCTTCGCCGCTTCTCCTACCACTCTCATGGTTACCTCTACTGATCCAACATCCTCCATTCCACTCAACCGCCGGTTCAGCCTATCTGCACCCCGGATCATATCTTTTCGAGCTCAAGCCGCAGCGGCGTGTAGGGCTTAATTGCTATGATGCGATAATCCGGTTTCACTTGGGGCGCTGCATATACGCAGATGCCGTCAAGTTCAGATAGGGTCGTACCATCAAAGCAATACAGCACCTTGCCTTTATCATCTACCGTGATGCTGTATGCCCCCTCTACTTTACAGTTACGGATATAATCGAGACGTTGGCCGTATTTCTCAGCCTGCACCTTCCCTCCGGCCGGCCAGACTTCGGCGCGGAAAGGAAGCGCGGCGCCGAAGTCTTCATATGTGTTGCCCTCGTTATCCTTCTCCAGCACCCGGTTCCGAAGGTAATATTGCTGTATTCTGTTTTGCCGTATTCTCATAAACCTCACCCCCGATTCGTGCCAGCCGATATCGGTTAAGCACATCAAAAATTTGTTTTGGAGCATCGTTAAAATTGTATGACTCCCCGCCCTCGCTTCGGCTGTTTTCCCCTTCAGTGCCGCGGCGGTTATATGCAATTAACGCAAGATCACGTATGGTCTTGCCAAGTTGCGTAATCAATACAGTACGGTTTGTATAAGACAAAACAAACTCCTCCGCATCCTCAAGCAAAAGAGAGAGCAACTCCTCGTCACTCTCTCCCGTAAGCACTTTTAAGCGCTCTATGTTACTCACCTGCCATCACATCCTTTAGGACTGCCAGCAGCTCTT
>Ga0153944_1000583_pt1 | contig 15704 bp, 9 predicted proteins | sample TSNJ028MetaG_FD_104703 | JGI IMG/M metagenome (GOLD analysis project Ga0153944, IMG submission 104703) | Attine ant fungus gardens microbial communities from New Jersey, USA - TSNJ028 MetaG | ecosystem: Host-associated > Fungi > Mycelium > Unclassified | place: USA: New Jersey, Wharton State... | reverse complement strand
GTCCAGATTGGTGTTGCCCGAGTAAGTCGTTGAGCTGCCATCGATGGCATTAGAGGCGCGGCCCGTCAATCCCGCTGTTGCAACATTAAGCTGTTTTCCTGCGAAAATCGGATCTTCCGGTGCTTCCGGCCTGCCGTTAAGGCTCATGTTTTGATAGGCATATTTACCCTGCGCCACGTTGTCCGGCGACACCATGGAATCCGATGGGACACCGAAGGCGCGGAACTGCCAAACCGTGTACCAGCCACAAGCCCCCCAGTTGCCCTTAGCGGGGTCCCCCCTATCGGGTCTGCCGGTAACCTGTATCCTCATATACTGGGCCTGGATGTTCAGGCCTGAGGTCTCCTGATAGAGACTTTCCGCCACAGTTTTCTCTACATACGGATTGTAGGTTCTGTAATCCACGACAGTTTCCCAATTAACGCCGTCCATGGAGTATTCAATGATATACTTCCAATCCTCCGGAGCTTCTACGGTTTGGCCGCCGCTTGTACCGGGACCGGCAAAAAACTTCATGGGCTCCCAGGCGGTGGCAACAGAGGAAATGTCGTATACGTCGCCTAAGTTGAGTGTCCACATAAGGGGGCCATCAGCTGGATTTTTATTGCCGGAGCCGGTAGAGTTTTGAAAATGGTTGTCGGGAGGGTCAGGATTCCAGCGTGCGTAATCCCTTCGGATCGCGTTAAAAGCACCGTCAGTGGAGTTGGTGGCGGAGTTTTGCCAGCCCCATCTATCTACCTGTGCGATCGCTTCACCCGATTTGAATGACTGATACGCTACATCCATTATTCCTGTACCTTGATTTTCAAAGGCGCGGAATGCCGTTATGGCGGCCGAAGCGCCGGATGCGCCGATGGGTGCGTCATAAACGAGGATACGCATCAGCTTTGCGCTGATGTCCATGTAATACTCCTGAATTTTGGTCGGATCCTCCGCTTCGTCCCAGTCCGCTGTGGACATGTCATAGTCCGTATATGGGCTGCGCAAGCTATAATCAACCAGATCGATCCATTGTGGGTTGTCATAAGTATCATTTAAAGTGCCGGTGGCAGTGTACTGGATCTTGTATTTCCAGTCCTTCGGCATCTCGCGGCCGTTATACGCGCCGGAACCGGCGTCTCCTTGCAGATCAGGCCATTCCACTTCGATTTTGCCGATATCCTTGCCTTGAAGCGCGTCGATCTCCACGGCCCAGATCCACGGGTCGGTATCGCTGTATGTATTGTCACCGCCCGCGGCTGTGGCCGGGTTATTGTCGTTGCCCTGTGCTGCGGGACTGCTGCCGCGGTTTTGGTTCGCCGTTTTGCTTTCCGCTAGATCGTTGCCGAATATCGCACTGCGCACCGCACCAAAGGCGCGAAATTCGCTCAGCCCAGGTTTAGAATCCCGGTCTGTGGGCGCATCGGTAACCGTCACTTTGAAGTAACGGGCGTTTTTGCTGCCGATATCAATATTCTGTACGGCGTTTTCAAAGGGGGTTTCCACGGTGTAATCCGCCAAAAGACCCCAATCCATATTGTTGTTAGAATACTCAATTCGGTATTTCCAATCCTGAACCACATCTTCGCCGGCCCATTCCAGTTCGATGCTGTCAATTTTGTGAATGACACCCAGGTCGATTTCCCACGTCCAGGGCAGGGAGGCGTTATTGCCGCCGGCGGCAGTGGTATTAAGGCCGTCGTTTGCATAGGCCGCATCGTTATCGCCTGCACTCTGGTGTACCAGCTTACCCAGCGCGGCGTTGACTTTCGCATCCTCGGGTACTTTTGGTCCCTGATTTGTGATAATCAGGTCATCCAGGCGGATATTCTCCACACCATAGGGGGACTGGAAGTCCAGGGTCAGCGTAGTATCCGAGTGGGTCAGGTTCGTCCAGTCCGTCACAAACGAGTTTTTGGTATCGGACAGGTAGAAGTCTTTTGTTTTACCGTTAAAGGAGGCTGTAATCTTTCCGGTCCACTTGGCGCGGGCCGTAAAGCCGTATACCGTATAGCCCGAAGGGATTACGATCTTAGCCGAGCGGGCCTCCGATCCTCTTTTGTTTATGGCAAGCTCATTATCCTTGGTTTGCCAGCCATTCGTGGAAAATTTCACGCCATCTACGGTTTGGTTATAAAGGCTTCTATCCGCCTCATTGAAGTCCAGCAATGTGTAGCCGTCGGGCACGTTGAAATCGGCGTTGGTTTCATGGGTACCGATACTGGGCGTACCAAACGTAGAAACGGAGTTGCCGTAAAGGTCCAGCCCGCCGTTGTAAGGCAGGTTCACGCCGGCGTTTTCCAAAACACCGCCCGTTTCGCGTTTATAATCGTTGATCTTCTCCCAGCCGGTAACGTTTTCCAGGCTGCGTTCGACATTCGCATCCAAATCGGCAATTTTCAAATCGCCGCCGCTTATGGCATTGGCGTCTTTCTCGGGTCCCGGGTTGACCTCGTTCGCCCGTGTACCGCCGTAATAATTGTGGTCGAAATTCGCGCTGCCCAGGAAATTTTGTGTATAAGCGGCACCGAGCGCGTCGGGGCTCGCATTGCCCTCGCCATTATCGTAAATAAGGTTGTTAAAAAGCCAGTGGGGCATATGCGCGTTGGGACCGCTCCAATGAGTTGCGATCAGGCTGGTTTTACCCGAACCGATAAAAATATCGTTGTTGTAGGCATAAAAGCGCGCACCCAAGCTACTGCTGTTTTGCGCAGTGATCACCGCGCCGTTGCCAAAGCTGTTCATGCCGTAGCCTTCATTTACGCTCAGGTTATAGCGGTAGTGCGTCTCATACGCGGTGCCCAAATCACACTCCATGATGGAACCGGATGGGTTGTCGTGAGTGTAATTGTACTGTACGACGTTATACCGTGCATCCCCGTCGGGGTCAAATGCCTGGCTGTCCTCTTTACTGGTGGACGCGCCAGAATCGAACACCTCATTGTACTGGCACAGGACATACTTCGTATCATGCCACCAGATGGGCACGTTGCCGTTCAGGCCGCTGTTGCAGTGGTCGGATACATTATACTCGGCAATGCCGTTTTCCACGGCGCCAAAGCAGATAGCGGCGTTTCCCACATCCTGAAAATAGTTGTTACGGACGATAATATTGGTACTGTAGGCTCCTCCCGCACGCCTTTCATTTATGCCGCTCTCACTCGGGAATGTACCGCTGCCCCCGACATAGGAACCGTGGAACTGAACGCCATAATGCCCAATGCTGGGCTGCTCCGCGGTGACCTTCAGCCCGTTGGCATAATCATTGATATCGCCGACCCGGTTACCCTCAACGATAATATCGTCCCAGCTTGTGGGCACCTCCGTGCCGCGGATAATATAGTTGATACCGCCGCGCCCGATACCCGCAGCGGAGGAATACTGACCATTCACAGCATGCACAAAGCAATCTTTAACGTACATATGGCGCAGAATGCCCACGTCGTGTCCTATGATTATTATCCCGTACTTCGGGGTGATCTGATTGTTTCTGGTTGTCGAATTGCCGCTGCTGTTGTACGTGGTGAAGGTGCGTGTTGTCGCGCTGAAGTTGGTGATTTCCAGATTGGTAATTTCCCAATATTGCTGATTGTAGAACTGGACCGCCGCATTGTATTTCCGGTTGATCGGCCGGTTATACTCATTGTAGTCAAAGTCCGGATTCCACGACATGTCCTGGCACTGGATCAGCGGCTTACTGTCACCGGATCCGTATTTGCTGATGATAATGGGCGCGGCGGCGGAGCCGCTGCCCTTAGGAGCGAGCTGTCCCGTCCATGTCGATTGATTGTCGAACAGAATCGTGTCACCCGGCCGGAATGTCGTGGCATTAACCTTATCCAGGGTTTTCCAGGCCTCGCTTTCCGATGTGCCTTCGTTACTGTCGCTGCCATTGTTGAAGCTGACATAATAGGTAGTCCCGCTCGCCGCTTGAGCTTCCGTGATGCCAAACGGCAGTATGAGCGTGAAAATCATAGCGATAGACAACGCCAGCGACAGAACCCTCTTGTTTGTTTTCTTTTTCATAATGTAGAACCTCCTTAATATAAATTACGGTTTGGGCATTCTCTACCCGGTCAATTTTTGGATTTTAAGTTGTAAAAATTGTTCAAATGCCTGGCTCATCACATCCTTCCTTATGTAATACTGCGCGTCCTCAAAAGAAGTAATTCCTCCCGGCTCATAGCTTAAAAGCCGGAAAAATACAATTCCGTTGTTGAGTGAATACGGCCCTTGGACAACACCCGGCTCTGCGCCGATGGCAAGCTCATACAAATCCCGGAAGCCTGAGTGCATCTTGGTGTTTTCCTTAATGGTCATCTCAAACGGCTCGCGTCTGGGGTCATACTGAGCCATGTTATCCTTAAAATCCTCGCCGTTTAGTAAGTCCTGTCCGACCATGGTGAGAACCTCATCCAAATCCTCGCGTTTAGGATCTAGCTCCAGCATTTCCAACGTTGCTCTGGCAACGTAACAATACTGCTCCTCCTTATGCTCTTCATAATAAAGCCGCAGTTCTTCTTCCGAAACGCTCAGAGTTCCGTTTTCTTCTAGCCGCACAGGGAGCTGAAGAAGAAGATTGCCAGACATGTAATCCAGATAATCGGAAGCGGAAAAGTGTGTAAGCCCAATAACAGTCTGGCCGTTTTGGATAGCGTCACGGCGGCGGGCATTCTCCTTTTTCAAGGACTTTCGAAACCCTGCCATGTCGTAAAAATCGGTCAGTCCCTCGTCATAGCCCATGGCAAACAGCACCCGGTACCGCGCGTCCGCCTCCATCACCGCTTCATCTGTCTGAACCCGTTCCCGTAACATCGTATAGGTCTCTCTCTCGATCCGGTAACCGCCGTTTATATGCGTCCATGTCCACGGATGCGCCAGGAGCAGTCCGGCCGAGATTCCCGTGATCAAAAACAGCACCGGCACCAAGATTAAGAATTTTCGTATCTTTTCTGTAATCATAGACAATAAACCCCCCTCGTCCATTTTTAAATACTCATCTCTCCAGAAACAACAGTCAGAAAAATTATGCCTGGTTTTTAAGGAAATCCCAGAAAGTCTGTACCCCGCCTCCCAGATGCACCACACCTTCCGGCCTTGGTCCTTCTGTCTCAGATACGTCAAAGAAATACCCTGTTTTAGACGCTTCCGTCATCATAAAGCTGTCACTTCCAAAGACTTTCTCATCCAGACCAACATACTCGTCTCCCCAATAGCAACAGTCCTCCGGCAGAATGTTGCATTCTTTCCGTAGCAGGCTAAGGATATCGTTGATGTTGTTGCTCTTATCGGAAAGACCCACCTCAAGGTATTTAGCATCGCAAGTGACGGATAAATTCAGGCCGTAGCTTCCGGATATCTCACGGCTAAGCCTAATCAGATCCGGCAGCCCGCCACGTATCCCATGGTCTGCCAGCAGGGTTTTCAAGGTCTCCATTTCCCCGCTTTGCATGAAGAGCTGCCCCCCTCTGTCATTTTCCACCATCAGGTCGATTTTACAGTAATTTGGCCGGGTAAATACGATGTCTGTATGAAAGTAATAGTCTTCCAGCAGCCTTTGATGGATGATAAAACAGATCTCATGTATCTTCAGCAGTGTCTTCATGTCCGGAATCAGGTCTTTCCAGATTACCGGACGGCCGATGGAATCAAACCGGTAGTTGAAAACACCCCGGCCCAGCCCCAGAAAGAGATGCTGCAGTTCCTCCGATGTGAAATAGCTCTCCAGGCTCCCCCCTGCAATCCGATCATAGGTGGTTCCACTGATAATAATCAAGGGAACACCTTTTTGCAGCAAGGTTTTCATCGGCTCAATCACCGGATCTGCCGGAGAATCCCTGGATACCACTGCTGTCCCGTCCCAATCAAAAAATATTGCTTTATATTTTTTCAAAGATTAGATCCCCCTTTTCTTCCAACACATATTCCTGTCCAGATAAGATCAGACTCACAGGCACCGCATTCAGCAGTTCAATCCTGCAATTATCTTTTCCCACCCGGATCTTAATACGGCTCCCATGATACTGCAGGCATAAAGAATAACTCTTCCATCCTTTTGGAAGCCAGGGCGAAAGTTCCAGGCTCCCGCTGCCGGTCCGCAGTCCGGCAAAACCATTGGCAATGGCCTGCCAGGTGCCCGCCATATTGGCGGCATGGATGCCTGCATAGAAATTGTCATGATAATCATCCAGGTCCATCCGTGCCGACTCATAGAAATATTTGTATGCCTGATCATAATAGCCAATCCGGCTGGCCAGAATCCCATATACGCATGTGGACAAGGAAGAATGGTGAAGTGTTACTTCCTGATAGAAGTCATAGTTGCGTTTTAATTCCTCCTGGTCGAACAAATGGCTGTGAAGGTACAGGCCCAGAACGGTGTCCGCCTGCTTGCACATCCGCTGCCTCCACAGATAGAGGGGATGATAGTTTTCATAGAGCAGGTGCCGTTTCTCCGGCGGTACCATGGAGTCCTCCCAGGGCTTACGAAGTAGAAAGCCATCGTCCTGAAGATAGACCCGGCGCTTTTCATCATATGGTATATACATGTTTTCAATAATCTTTTCCCAGTGCAAAAGCTCTTCCGTCTTCAACCCGATTCGATCCGCCAGTTCCTGATAAGCATGTGGATCCTTTTCCCTGAAATATATGACCGCCTGCTGTGCCGCCCGCAAATGTTCCCTGGCCATTAAATTGGTGTAAAAATTGTTATTCACAAAGGCCGTATATTCATCCGGTCCGGTGACGCAGCAAATACAGTACCGGTTATTACATCCTTCAGCAAAGCAACCCACGTCCGCCCAAACCCTGGCTGTCTCACAGAGTACCTCTGCCGCACATTCCTTCAGGAATTCCCAATCTTCCGTTACTTGTATATACTGCCAAAATGCATAGCCCACGTCCGCATTGATGTGGTACTGGGCAGTTCCCAAGGGTACATAAGTGGAGGCCTCTTCCCCGTTAATGGTACGCCATGGATACAAGGCCCCCGCCTGGTGCCCAAGCACCCTGGCCCTGGCTCTGGCCTCTTCCAGGGTAGAATAACGGTAACGCAGCAACTCCTTGGCTAGCTCCGGAAAGGTATGGATGAACACCGGCAGGACATAGATTTCCGTATCCCAAAAATAATGCCCTTCATACCCCTCTCCCGACAGACCCTTGGCACCCATTCCCACATGGCCGTCCCGGCCGGCGGACTGCATGATGTGGAAGAGGTTAAAACGAATTCCCTGGTTGAGTGCTTCATCGCCTTCGATTTCCACATCCGCACTTTCCCAGAACCGTTCTGTATATGCTTTCTGTTCCTTAAGCAGCACTGGAAATCCTGCCTCTTGTGCCTCTGCCAGCTGCGCATAGATAAAGCCCTTCAAGTTCTGTGCTTCTGTATCCCGGGATGAAACGTATGCCATAAACTTATCTTGTGTAACCGGTACGCCGCAGGCGGCCTGTGTTTCCAGATACATCCTTGCGCAAGCTTCTTCCTGCTCATAGCAGATTGTTACATCCGAACTCCCCTCAGCAGAAGATGCCGGTGTTTCCCGCTCCCGGCGACCCATCACATGCAAGCTTCCACAGGCCATGGACAGGCCGCTGTTTTTTGTCTGCCCACGATAAAACAGCACGCCGTTGTCAGCTCCAATCTCATCAGGCAGCAATCGTCTTCCAAAGGGACCGTAATCAACCAGTGGATTCGTCTTTCTGGTATGATTCTCCACCTGACCGTCCAGAACCGACACCAGCTGGATGCTGCCGTCAAAATTCAGCGGCATCACCTGAAGTCTTTGGACCATAATGTGTTTCCTGGTAAAGCTCACCAGGCGCCAGGTCTGAAGCCGTACCTGTTTTCCGGAGTTTCCGGTCCATACCAGGCTTCGGGTCAGTACCCCATCTTTCATATGCAAAGTGCGGCTGTATTGTGTAACCCTGCCTTTGCGCATATCCAACTCCTCCCCGTCAACAAAAATATGGGTAGTCTTCAGATTTGGCAGGTTCAAAAGTGACTGGCTCATGGTTGGAAAGCCAAAGTTCCATTCTCCATAGCGAATCTCCTCGCTATCATAAAAGCCGTTGATAAAATTCCCCTCCAGCCCCTCCTCTACGGTAAAGGGGTATCCCTCTTCAAAAGTTCCCCTGGTACCAATATATCCATTGGAAAGATGAAAAGCAGTCTCATTCCTGTAGTTGTATACCGGCGAAAAGGCTTCTTCCGTAATACACCATGGCTGAATTGGATAAATAGGTTTTTTCTCTGTATTCATCTTAACACTCCTGTTTTCATTTCCCTGGTCTTTTAGCATTTAACCACGTTTAGTAAAATCGATTCCTACTGCTTTCTTTTCTAATTTCGTTCTTAGCCTTTGACTGCACCGGTGGTCAGGCTGCCGATGACCTGTTTTTGCATTAGGATGAAAAACAGAATCGTCGGGGCCACCGTCATAACCACTGCCGCAAATAAAGCCGAATAATTGTTAGCAAAGGTGCCCATATAATAATTCAGTGCAATCGGAATTGTCCTTGCCCGATCACCACTGGTCAGCATCAATGCAAAGTAAAATTCATTCCAGATGTTAATGAATTGAAGCATGGCCACCGTAGCCAGCCCAGGCTTTGCCAAAGGCAGGATAATCTGAAAAAAAGTACGCAGAAATCCCGCACCGTCTATGTAACTGCTTTCTTCCAGTTCAGTAGGAATGGTCTTGTAATAACTGACCATAACGAAGAATGACATGGGGATACCCATAGCGGAATATACCAGGATCAGCCCTGTTTTTGTATCAAAAATCTTTAAGGCACTGAAAATACTGAACAGAGGCTGAGAAATGGACTGAGCCGGCAGCATTAACGAGATCGAAATCAGAGTCACAATCAAGGGTTTCATTAAAAAACGAAAGCGGGACACCACGTATGCACACATGGCCACCAAGGCTAAGGTTATAAGTATGCTGCTCCCCACGATCACCAGACTGTTCAGGAAATATTTCATGATCGGCGCATACTTCAAAGCCGCCGCATAATTATTAAAATTAATACTCTCAGGAAGATCCAGAGCAGATGAATTGATCTGTGCATAGTCCTTAAAAGAGCTTAAGAAGACCCATAATAGCGGCGCCAGGGAAATAAATACAATCAAGATCAGGAACACATATTTCAGAACCCCTGCCAGAACCCGTAGAATAAATGGTGTCTCCCTCATAGTAATTCCTCCTCGTTCTTTTTCCCAATGGTGAAAATTTTTTGAATCATCACAATGAGTGCCAATCCCAGGATAATCTGTATTACACCTACAGCATTTGCCTTTCCGTAATTGTTTTCCAGGGTTGCGGTCTTATAGAGATAAATCGGCAGGTTCAGAGTAGACGTGCCAGGCCCTCCTTTAGTAGTCATGTAGATGATGTCGAACTGGGATACCATGGCTACGGAGGCCAGTACCACGCAGGTTCCCACGGTATTTTTCACCATTGGCAGGGTGATGTAGCGGTCCACCTGCCAGGGTTTGGCACCGTCGATAGAGGCCGCCTCATAAATACTCTGGTCAATGGCTCCCATCTCGGAAAGAAAAATGATTGTGTTAAAGGCAGAATACAGCATCCAGGTGGCCGTCACTGTCCAGAATGCATACTGGGAATTTCCGAAGAAATTCGGAACTTTACTCACATCTAAACCCCAACTTTCATACAGGTGCTTTACAATTCCAAAGCTGGGGTTCAGAAGCAGGGTAAACATCACGCCGGTTGCAGCCGTAGGCACAATATTAGGGATCAGATAGGCCGTACGCACAAACTTCCATCCCCCGGGCTTGCGGCGCAGCACCAGCGCTACCGCCAGCCCCAGGAATACGTGGAAGGTCGTCTGCAAGAGCACCCAGACCAACGTATTTCGAATGGAGATCAAAAAGGACTGATCGAAAAAAATTGTAATAAAGTTAGAAAAACCTGCGAAAGACGGTGCCTTATAGGCCGTATAGCTGGTAAATGCGGTAAAGAATACTGTCACAATTGGCATCGCATAAATAAATGCAAACAACAGCATACACGGTATTACAAATAAAGTAATCCAAAGATATTTATGCCGGATCAATTCTCATCCCCCCCTGAAATCCATTACCATTTTGATAAATAAGTAATTCATTAATTCTTTGCGGCCGCATCCGTCAGCAATTGGCAGAACTGCTCCGAGGTCATATTGCCATAAGCCAGTTCCGGCAGGTTCGTAGAGAATACATCAATGACATTCTGATACCAGTATGCCTGATTCTGTCCATAGGTGATTTTCGCTTTTCCCTGAATGTCCAGTACTTCAGCCATCAAAGGATCTGCAGCTATAAATTCTTCGGGAATCGTAACCTGTGGGGAAACGGGTTGCAGCCCGGTCATTTCCAGAGCTTTGATCTGATTTTCCAGGGTCGTCTCCCATTTCAGGAAGGCTACTGCTGCCTCAATTTTGACCGGATCCTTGGCGCCTACCATATCGCCCGGGGTCGGTACCATTTCCATAGCGTCTCCCGGCAGCAGCATCACACCCACCTTATCATAGAAGTCTGCCGGAGCCTTCTCTTCACTTCTGAAATCCGGAACCATCCAGGGTCCGTTAGGAAACATGGCTACCTCTCCATTGAAAAAATGCGTAGCCATAGGATCATATTTCCCCCCCACCGCATCTGCCGTGGTATACTCTGCCAGCATCTTCTGAAGGGTTTCGGTTGCATTTATTACTTCGGGAATATTGTAGTCTGTCGGATACATCGTGTTCATCCATTCCTCACCGGCCTCATTCTCGGTGGCAATCAAGGCACTGTACCAGAGATTAGTCAGCCATCCGGCGTCCGCAGTATCCATGCCAAGCGGCGTGATCCCTGCGGCTTCTAACTTGTCACATACTTCAAAAAATTCATCCCAGCTGGCAAAGGATGTTTCCGGGGGCGTGACACCGGCTTTCTCAAACAATTCTTTATTGTAGTAGATATAAGAAATCTCTTTGGAAACCGGCACCCCATAGATCTTACCGTCCACTGTATTGAACTCCAGGGAACGGTCATCAAACAGAGCCTTCCACTCAGGGTCTGCATCAAAATAAGGAGTAATATCTGCTACCTTGCCTGCATTTACAGCCATTTCCGTAATGTTGTTTCCTCCGTTTAATACGATATCCGGAAGATCCCCGCTGGAAATCAGCAGCTTTATCTTCTGGTTGAAAGCGTCAGTGGTAGGAATTTCCTCGAAATTGAACTCCACATTCTTCCCGGCCTCTGTCTGCTTGAATGATTCAAACAGATATGCATAATAATCTGCTGCAAAATCTGTGCCTACATGGTAATTGATGACATTCAGCGTCACCTTTTCCCCATCCTGGGCACCATCCTGAGGCTCGTCCCGGGCCACCGCCGAAGTAGACGCGTCATCCTCCTGCTGTGTAACCGGCGCAGCAATTTCCTGGGCCTTATCCGAATTACAGCTTGATAATGATGTAATCAATAGAGCGGCAACCGGCATAAAAAACAATTTTCTAAACTTTTTGTTTAACATCTCTTATTCCTCCTTAATAAAATTGAACTGATTCATTTTATCTAACTACGGAAAACTCCTCTTTGCTAGTTATCTCTATTATAAACAAAATAAGACCGTTTGGAAGTCAGTATTATGAGTTATTATTTTAAAATTATAGGATTTTTCTGGCTGTTTTTCCGCTTCCAATCCTTCTTCTTACTATCCTCTGATGTTTCTTGCAATATTTTGACACTTTCTTTTAATATTATGTGTTTTGCTCCATACTTCATGAAATATAATTGACCAGCAGCTAAAAATATGCAATAATAAAATACTTATATTTTAAAGAACAGGATATCACTTTACTAGCAAACGAGGTAGCCTATGCGAAAATTTCAGACAATTTTTCCCTTTAAAAATCTGAGAACCTTTACGGTTTTCGTGATTACCCTAACTGTTGTACTCTCCCTGCTGTTGACCGGAAGCGTCTTCTATGCCAGGATTACCGGGGTTATGACCGACATTTTCCGGAAAGACATTGCAAAACGGCTGGAACAGGTCAACGTGACTATGAATCACCAGATTGAGAATATAGAATCTTTATATCCGCTCCTGGTATCCAATACAATGTTCTATGAAAACCTGGATCCAACGACTCATTCTTATCAAAACAAGGATGTCAACATGCGCCGGCTGGAAATTGAGCGGCAAATGAGTAACATCCTGGTAAACACCACCCTTTGGAATGAAAAATTGATCAATGCCGTTTATGTGTTTAACAGTACGGGCGACTGTGCTTTCTTTTCCCTTCACGAAAATTCGGGGCAGGCCAGAGAGAGAGTACAATCAATCTACGAAACTATTGATCCCAAAGTTACGGAATTGGAAATTCGGAAATATGAAACCTACGAGCACTCCATTTATTTTTCAAAAAATATATATAGCATTCATACAGGCAACCAGATCGCAACTATCTTCATTGATATCAACACCGAACAATGGCAACTCTCCTACCACGCCTATGCCGATCAAAACTGGAACATCCTTTTATATAACGATGAACCTCTTCTTCATATAGGCGGAAAGTCGGAAGACGGAACCTTGAGGGAAATGCTGATCGAGGAAGTGGAGCGAGATTCCGGCTTTCATGAAACCTCTTTTGGGGGCAGCAGTTACTTCATCATATCACAGAAGATGAGTACGGCAGGACTTACCTCCATCGTGGCTGCCAATAAGGATCTCCTGTTTGAGAACTTGAACCCGATATTGAGCACTTTCCTACTATTATATGTGTTTATAGTTGTCATTGCATTGCTTATGTCTATTTTATTAAGCTATGCCTATACCATCCCAATCAAAAAAATGATTGCTTATGTCAGTGAAGCATCCCACAACTATAGGGTGACACGGCGGCCGGCCGGGATGTTCCGAGAATTTGACGAGTTTGCAAATGCCTTTGCAAAAATGCATGACCAGCTTCAGAAATATTACAACGACCTTTATCATCAGAAACTGCTTCTTCAAAATGCCGAAATCAAGGCGCTGCAGGCGCAGATTGACCCTCATTTTTTATTCAACATACTCAATACTGTTGCATGGAAGGCACAGATCAAAGGCTGCGAAGACGTGTATCACATGATCATTTCCATCGGAGATCTGCTACGATCCAATATCCTATCAAAGGATAAGCATTTTATTCCCCTGAAAGAGGAACTTGATTATGCCAGGCTGTACATCTATCTTCAGCAGGAACGCTTTGAGGATAAATTTACCGCAGAAATTTTCGCTGACCCGATCCTGGAAACCCGCATGGTGCCGCGTTTTTGCATACAACCGCTGGTGGAGAATGCTATTTCCCATGGCCTGGAGCCCCTGACCAGTCCCGGCAGGCTGATGGTGCGTATCATGTCTGAACCGGACGGCATCTATGTCCGGGTAGAGGATAACGGCGTTGGCTTTCCCGAAGGATTTAGCCTGGAAAACCTTCGCCCGGATGAGCACGACCACCTGCATGCCCACATCGGCCTGAACAATCTCAGTAAACGTCTTTCCCTGTTGTATGGTCCATCCGCCAAACTGGTCATACAAAGAGTTGATAACCTGACCTTTATTTCTTTCCATATTCCAAACACAAAGAAAGAGGAATGACGAACCGATATAAGAACCTGTCCGTATAGACAAAAAAATGCCTGATTTTACATTAAAAAGGAGGAGTTACTTATGATCTTTCATTTGCTGATCGCCGATGATGAAGCAACGACTTTGAAAGGGCTTATAAATTATATGCCGTGGAAAGACCTGGACTGCGTGGTGGATGCCTCAGCCAGTGACGGGAAGACAGCCATACAATTGATTGAAAGCAATCCACCTGACATTGTGATCACCGACATTAAGATGCCGGGTGCCAGCGGCATCGACGTTGCGGAGTATGTTCAGCAATACCATCCTCAGATCCGGGTGATTATTCTGTCCGGTTATGCGGAATTTAATTACGCCTGTTCTGCCATGCATTACGGAGCGGCGGACTACATACTGAAACCGATTTCCAAAGAAGCCTTGTCAGAATCCATCAGAAAGGTGCAGGCCGAAATCCTCGGACGACAAAACGACCAAAATCTACTCCAGGAGAATATTTCCTGTTTAAGAGAGCAATTTTTTCAAGAACTGGCAGATCGGAGAAACGACCCTGCCAAGCTGTCCGCCAAGGGGAAACTTTATGGGATAACACTTAACTCATACCGGATCATAGCTTTTAAAGCAACAGGGCAAAAAATCCACGGTAAAAAAATAGAATTTGTTTACGATATTTTAACAAAACGGCATCCCGATGATTATGTTTTCCACCATGGTGAATTTATGTTGTGGATCTGCAAGATTGCGGACGAACAATCCAAAAGCCTAACCTGCATTTTTGAAAGCTGCAGGGAGGTGATTGACATGGGAGCTTCTTTGTACGGACTCCCGGTTCTGACCGGGATCAGCAGCATCAAGCACGGTTTTTTCGATTTTGAGGAAGCGGAAGCCATTGACGCCCTCAATCAAAGTTTCTACACCGGACAAAGCATCTCCTGTTTCCGCCGGCAGGAACCGGCAGCTACACAGGATTACATGGGCGAGTACCTGGAGTATCTGGTCAAAGTAGAGCAGCTCTGGTCTGAGTGTTCTTATGACGAGGGGCAGAAATGGATCGCGGATCTGTTTACCAGACTCAAAGCTAACCTGGCCTCTACTTTTGATACAAAAAGCCTTTCCATCCAAATTTACTATATTTGTTTACAGAGCTTAATAAAAAACAACCTGAGCTTTCCAAACTCCGACTTTTTTATCAAACTCAATCTCTGTGAGAACATCACCGAAATACAGGAGCTGGTGATCTCCTGCTGTATGGGGGCAGTGGAACTTTTGAATTTCCATGGGAAAATAAAGAACCGCATGGTAGAAAAGGCCATACGGTATATCAACAGCCATTATGAGGAAGAACTGTCCCTTTCTCTGATTGCCAAAAACATCCATGTCAACCCTTCCCACTTAAGCCGGACTTTCAAAAAAGAATGTGGGGATTCCGTAACAGATTATATTATGAAAATCAGGATTGAGAAGGCTCAGGAAATACTCTCCTTCTCTAACACCCTTACCTATGAAGTGGCGGAAATGGTTGGTTTTCATGATCCTTCTTACTTTTCCACGGTCTTTAAAAAAATGACTGGGGTGAGCCCGAAGGAATTCAAAAAATTGAACTGAATAATTTATTAAAAAAGAGCCGCCTTGCGCCCATTTACGGGCTTGGTCGACCGATAACCCCTCGTTATCCCGGCAAGCAGTAGCTTTTGGCAAAACACATGCGTAAAAGTCCCCGAGAGCTGATCAACTGAACTGCTTGGAATTTTAGCAACCAATGAATAAGTCTTACCAGCATTTTGAAAATTAATAGTTCCTGAAACAACTTCATTGTCGCTAGGAGATTCATCACTAGAAAAATTAACGTAAGCCAATTCTGTATTCTCTGAATTATATATAGAAACACTTGATTGGTTGTTTATCGCAAAGTCAGTTATATGAGATTCTATATCATCAATTGAAGCGGACTCAAGCTGTGATGGTTTCTTAGGCAGCACAATTTACCTATTGAACGCGGGGAGGGATTTATGATTATGAATCAAGGACAAGAACAATTTTTAATTATATCCCGACAATACTATGCCAGACACCCCCCAGAAAAAGTAGTAATGACTATGACAGCTC
>Ga0153944_1000582_pt1 | contig 15709 bp, 17 predicted proteins | sample TSNJ028MetaG_FD_104703 | JGI IMG/M metagenome (GOLD analysis project Ga0153944, IMG submission 104703) | Attine ant fungus gardens microbial communities from New Jersey, USA - TSNJ028 MetaG | ecosystem: Host-associated > Fungi > Mycelium > Unclassified | place: USA: New Jersey, Wharton State... | reverse complement strand
TTTGAATCCCTGTAGCCTCAGCAAAACCTCTTTGCGCAGCCGCACTATTTTGAATCCCTGTAGCCTCAGCAAAACCTCTTTGCGCAGCCGCACTATTTTGAATCCCTGTAGCCTCAGCAAAACCAATCTGAACACCGCCTCTTACCATCGGGTCAACCCTTTGTCCGTTTACCCAACGCTCAACGTGCGTATGCGGGCCCGTTGAGCGGCCGGTTGAACCCACACTCAAAAGTAAATCCCCTGAGCTAATCTGCTCTCCCTCTTTGACATTAATCTTTGCAGCATGGGCAAAACGCCACTCCTCACCATTGTCAGCTCTGACATATACAAAATTTCCGAAACCATCTTTTTCATATCCGACACGCTCTACACGTCCCGATACAGGAGACCTAAAAGGCTCGTTCATTGCTCCTCTTACGTCTACCCCTTTGTGGTTTGTACTTGCCCCTGCTGTCGGCGCTGTTCTTAACCCGTACGGACTAGAAATCCTATTACCGTACATACTTGCAAAGTCAATGGCCTCACTCATACTTCTGTTTTGTTCTATTGCATTCTTTGAATTTCTCTCACGAATTATTTTGTATTTTTCTTCTGTAGTTGCTGCTCGCCCCTTTTCACGTTCAAAAGCTTGTAAATCCTGTACAAGATTTCTCATGTAAAAAGTTTCATTGTTCATACCTTGTATGACATTGTTTATAGACTTTTCCCGCGCTCCTTTGCTTGTAAATTCCATCGTATCAGCGAATCTTTTAACATAACTTTCTCTCTCCCAAGGCTTTAAAGGTCGTTTTAAACCTGCTTCAATTTCCCTCAAATATTGGGGTAAAATCTTTTGCAGCGCTGCTGTTTCTTTATCAAGAACTCCAACTTTTACATTTGCACTTTTAGCTGCGTTTTCAAATAGTTTTCTATCTTCAACAAGCTCTGTGGGAATAAAGTTTTTCATATCCGTTTGGTCTTGTAAAAATGTCTTGTAGTCTGCATCAGTTAAGCTTGCACGCCACTGTATCAAGTTTGTGTTCATAAACTCTTGCGGGTTTGTTGTTTTCAGGTCATACAAATACTGCCAGGTTTCGATGTTAGTCTCCGCATCCCCGCTTTTGTTGAAGTTGTCAATATACTTTTTCAAGTCTAATCTGTTTTTTCCGTTAAGCCCGTCGGGGATATCGTCATAGTTTAGCGGCAAATTCTGTGATATTTTCTGCTCGATATTGTTCCAAAATCCTTCCAATACAGTATCTTGTTGTTGATTTTTTAAACGCTCATCAAGTGCGTGGTTATTAGCTTTTATCTCTTTTATTCTCTTTTCAAGCGGTTGTTTCTGGCTGTCAAGAATATTGAAACTGCCCTGTTTTAACAATCTCATTGTTCCGTCAGGGTCAGAGCCTGCAAGATGCTCAATAAGCTTCACTTCCCAATCGTTTGCAATCTCCTGCTGCATCTTCGTCGCAAGCTCTCTGTTTATAAGACCTCCTGCAACGCCTTCTTGAATCGTTGTATGCATATCGTTTTTAAAGCTCGCATCCCCGCCTGACACAAGATATGCATTAAAATTAGATTCCTGCATCTGGATAAAATTACTCTTGAACAAGTCCTCTGTTTTCCCACGCATAATAAGACCGAGCTTTTGCCCGTTCTGAGTAATAGCAAAGTCTGCCATAGACTGAAACCTCTGCGCATTTTCTTTATTTGTGAACCCTTCAAGCACATTCGGCATAATCCTGTTTAGCCTGTCTGTAAGGTTAACTGTCTTGTCTTCAATATCTTTCCCGTTTTGATAGTCATTAAAGTTTTGAGCCTCGTTCAAAATGCTCTGTACTTCCGTCATCATCTTGTTTTTAGCCGTGATGTTATCGGTAACATCCTTTGCTTTTTGCCATTCTTGAGACAGTCCCACCATAGTTTGACCCATAGCTTGTAAGTTTTTTGCATCCTGCGAATAAGCATCAAGCGGCAATATATTTCCGGGCGCTTGTGTTGTTATGCCACCCTGAGATGTATATGTTGTAAGTCTCGGCATTATAGACCCCCAATCGACGGCGTATAACCTGTCGGAACGCCTCTAAATGCAGTTACAATCTTGTCCCCGTACTTGCTTGAAAGGTTATACCCTCCACCCAGAGCCGTAACTCCTGCATTGATAAACCCGCTACGAAGAGCCGCACCGCCCTGATACCTTTGAAGTGCTGCCGCTTGTTGTGCTTGATTCTTCTGCACTTGCAAATTATATTGTGCGTAACTTTGGTCAAGTCCAAGCTGATACATACTCTGTGACACTGAACTCGCTACAGACCCTGAGAACTTCACTCCTCCGCGCCCTGCCGCTGCTGTTGCACTTCCCGCAATCTGCGCGCCCTTGGTTCTAAACTGGTCGGCGGTAATACCCTGTTGAGCTGCAATATTCTGTGCCTGTGCATCATAAATGCGTGCGTTCTGCTCGGCCGTGCTTTTGGCCTGAAATCCTTGCATTATCTGCGAACCTGCCTGTACCACCGTTCCCGCTGCTAATAAAGAAGCTGTTACACCCATTATTTATCCACCGTATTTACTATAGGAGCAACTGCAAGTATGTTCATAGGCAATGGTTTTGACTGCTCGATGACAAAACCTGCCTCCCATTCCCAACCGCCATTAAACTTGATATTCTCCAAAAGCCCTGTATAAAGGTTTTCAGGCACTCCAAGCGGGGTACTCTGGTCTCTATACTGCACTTGTTGTAAATCTTCAAGGTCACGCCCGATACGCAAGCCCAGAGAGCGCCAAACACGTACAGCCATCTCAGAAACTCTTTTACGCTTTCCGACCGCCGTACCATTCTGTGACCCCACCTCGATAGGTAAAGGCTCAAAATAGCTCACGTAGGATAACCCTGTGAGAACTTTAAAGCAGTCAGTCTCAAGGATAATCTTTCCGTCTTTTACAATCTCACTTCCGACCTGCGCCTTAATATGCGCCCCGTCTGCAAAAATGTCCGGCTTCTTGCCCTCAAGATGTTCAAGCCCTGAAATTTCCTTAACGGAAATCCCCCAGGTGCCACCTTTATGTTCATTTGTATTGAAGGACTTTTCGATTCTTGCTTTTACCGCAGTTGGACTTAAAAAATCAGTTATTAACGCATGACCCAAAATCTCACCACTAAGTGAAGTCGCCCTGATACTTCTTCCTATATGTTCATGTTTAAAAATATCATCAGATGCTACAAAAGCGCCTATGGTATTATTTATTTCAAGTTTAATGCCTTCAGTCAGCTTATACGCATCAAACTGCAGCGCGCTGCGTAAATACCAACAATCCTGCTGATTCTCTGGCGTCACCATATTGCGCATCCGCTCAATGTACCTGACTGTTTCGCCCTCAATCTCACGGCGCACAATCAAATACACCTCATCGTAAGCATCATCATAAGAAGGTACGATTGCGATATCCTCAATCACAACATCGGACTCATCCTCCCACAATGACCATGCGTTAACCTGTTGGTCTTGCTCAATCGTTGCAAGCGCCATCTTTCCGTCGTGTCTGAGCAAGTATAAAATGCTGTCTGTGTTTCTCTGCACCTCTTGAGTCTTTATGCCGGATTCCATTAAATGCTCTGAAAACACAGATATATCAACGGCTTTGTAAGTCCCGATGCTGTCTTCATACTGTATCTGCCTGAGCTTACGCGCTCCTCTTTGTATGAAGTTCACAAAAGACCCGATGAATGAAGGTTTAACATGCTCAGACCCCCAACTCGTTCTTTGCTTTGCACTATGGTCAACCTGAGTAATCGCTAAATCCCCTGTACCTTTAACAAGAAACTCTCCTCCAAAAGTACCTACAACAAGCACATCAGTGCCCATAATCCACTTTATTTCAGAACTGTCACTCGTTGCGTTGTTACCCAGAGTGATTCTAACCGCTCCGTCATCCTCATTATTTACAGGAGGCGTAAACACTTCATACGCAAAGAACTTCGAGCCGTCAAGTGTTCTTGGGTTATTCGGTGTTCTTCCATACCACAAACGTCCGTCAAGTAGTCCTATCGCCGAAGGATAACCGCGAACATCAGACCACGCACCCTCAAACCAATCGCGCGTAGCCGCACCGGAACTCAAAGGTGATTGTACTTGAGCAGTTGCAGTTCTCGGGCCTGTTACTGCTGTTATCTTCACAAAGCCTTGAACGTCTTTGCCGTTCTGAACTGTTGTGCCTCCCAGTCTCCAATTTGCCCCAACGTGCCCTGCTTTAAACAAGTCAGCAGAAGCGGTAAGTGTTACTTGTCCTGTAGTTCCGCTTGATGCTACTGTTGTTGTAGTCAAATTCAAATCAAGATACGGTGTTTCTTTAAACTCAACGTTTCTAAATTCCCAATCATTATAACCTTTACGTATAAGTTCTTTGGGCTTGTTGTTGTTATTCTCCTCATTATCTGCAAGATATGTGAATTTTAAAATGTCATCAATCTGCACCTGAAAGATAGTGTCTAGTTGCTTTTCCGTAAAATCGTTTTCAATCTCATATACTTCGCCGTCTTTATCAAGCACTTGACCGCCGTTATGAATAAATCTGAAATAACCCGCTCCGCACTCAATTACAAATACGTCGCTTGCAGAAAATCCAAACTTTAAAAGAACTGCCTTACCGTTCCCTTTTGTAGATTTTATAAATTCTGTGCCGGGTAATCTTGAAAAACAACCGTAAGGGCGTATATATCCGTTTCTGGCACTCTTACAGCAGTACTTGTATTGCTCCATATCAAGTCTACCGACCATTAACGGGCTTACTTCACCTCTTGAAAATGCGGGATAGTAGTCAGCTACTCTTGCCATTAACCCCTCCCGTACATTGAATTAACCCACTCGTCAGCAATGATGCTGTCTTGAGAGCCTTCTCTGGCATTTTCTGTTAGCGCCGCAGGTAAATACTGCCCATTATACAGCTCAAGTAAGCCCATGGTCTTACTGTCAGAGTTTGTAATATCGTAGCAAATATCAGCCGCAAGTTTACAGGCAAGAGCCTCCACAAACTTAATAGGGAATTTGGTGGTGTCTTTCATAAAGTACACATACTCAATTCCAAGCTCTGTAGTAGATGCTGCAAGGAAATTCCCGCGACGTTTAATGTACGCGCTGTTGTTACTGTATGCTGTTATTTTCACAACGTCCGAAGGTAGTTGAAAAAATGACAATACACCGTGAGCTGACCAAGCCCCCTGCCTGTCTACCCTGTTTAACATTTTTGATTCGGTTGCAAAACCCCAAGCAGCTTCTGATAAAACAGATTTAAGTGTATCATCCCACATATTCGCTATTGATTTAGCTTCAAGCGAATTGTCTCCGATACTGTTTATTTTTTTAGCCCCCAAAAGCGCTAATGCTCTGTTTGCTATCTTTACCTGACTCAAATTTCTCTCCGTTCTTTAAATTCTTAAAAGAAAAATGGGCAAGCAAGCTATGCTTGCCCATCAAGGTAGACTCATAAAATTTACTGTTGTTCTGTAATGTCGATTATAGTTGTCACCGGTACAACAACAACGCTCTCATCACACTCAACCTCAACAACTTTCTCCTCTTCAAGACGACCTGCACCGCCCTGCATTGCGTAGTAAAGTTGTCTGTCATAGCTCAAGTCTGTTCTGTCGTCTACTCTCAAAAACAGCTCTTCAAGGTCTGCATAGCAAAGACCTGTCTTGTGGAAAGCGTAGTACTTCGCCACATTACCTGTTTTCGAGATAATGCCGTCAGGCAAGAATACGAACTTGAAGCCCAAGAAAGTATCAATCTCGCCGTTTACAAGGGCTTTAACGCTGTTGTAATCAGCCGACGTTACTTGAGTTGAGCCCAGTAGCTGTTCTTTCGCCACAGCAGAAGCAACAAAAGTTCTCTCAGACTCTGGTACTCCGTGTTGGTCAAGTAGTCTTGCCGCACGTCTCAGTTTTTCAACCGTTAGACCTGTGTTTGCGCCTGTTGCCGCTCCGTTCTGGAAATTAGCTGCAATTCTTCTTTCAGCAGGTAGCGGCACATCTGTAGCACCTTCCTCGCCTCTTTTTGCAACTGCACCAAGAGCATTGTAGATAATGGTATCCATCTGAATACCAAGAGCGGACCTCACGCAGATACTTGACTGGTCAAGCGGGTTTGAAAGATTCTGCATCTGAAAGGCTCTGCCCATCAGTCTTGCGTCTTCGTATTCCGCAATGTCAATCCTTGTACGTCTTACGTTCGGGTCGTTGACTGGCGTAGATACGCCTGTTCTTCCTTCGCTGCTTGGCGTTGTGTGCGAGCCTTTGCGCTGCATCTTCCAGATACCTATCTGGTCTTGGTAAAATGTTTTACCTGTAAAATCCTTTTTGACAAATACCTTGTCGTAAAGCATAGAGCTTTCTTGACGGGCTAAGGGTAACAGTTGCCCCGAATAGGCTTTTACCCTGTTGTCATTTTGTGTACTCACAAAACCTTGTGACATAGTTTTCCTCCTAACTAAATTTCTAACTACTAACTTTTGTCTGTTCTGTTTGCAGTTGTCCTCTAGTAGAGGGCTGCCAATTAAATTGGCGGGGTCTTGTGAAAGATTATCCCTGTGTCTCTGTTGTTACGCGCCTAAACTCATTTCAATCAGCGACTGATAGTGTTTAACCGCTTCTGCGTGTTCTTCTGGTGAAACAAAAGAAACATTGTTTTGCTGACAGTGCTTGTAATCGTTTCTACGATTCTTCGTACCTGCCCAGTATGTATGGTTCGGGTCGTTGTTTATCTTGTCGATTTCTGCCTTAGCCTGTGCGGGGGTGAGTGTGAAATTACCGTCACCTTGTCCGCTAAACCCGTCAAAACCGCCCTCAGATATTGAAGACCCGACCTTGTGTAAGAATTTTATAAAATGTGCGTTGTTTCCAAGCTCTGTCTGAATATTCTTCATTTGCTCGTCTGATTCGCAAAGCTTACCCAGGACACCTTTAGCAATAGCCCAGTTCTTCTCTGCAGCCATACCCCACTCTTTATTTAGACCGGCAGTGACTTCCTTACCTTTTTCCGTAATTGCATCTTGCTTCGCTTGTTCATACGCTACAATACCGTCTTTGTGCATCTGCATAAAGTCCTGAGCTGCCGCGTTTGAAAGATTGTGTTTGTGTGCTTTCTCCGTAAAACCTTTAAGCTCTTCCGCCTTAAACTCAACACCCTCAACTTTAATGTCATATTTGTCGGCACTTTCAGGTACATCAAGAACTTTTCGTATCCCATCCCACGCCACAGTGTCATTCTCGTCTTTTGGTATAGCAACTTTATCAGTGCCAATAAGCTTCTGTAGCTCGCAGTAGCTCTTTGCAAGTCCGTTTACACCGCTTTGACTAAACTTCTGTATCGACGGATTGTTTCTAAAGTCTGCATCCAAGCTGTCCATCCAAGAACCTGTCTGCTGTTGCTGTTGTTGGCTTCCACCCTCGGCGCTACCTTGCTCTTGACCTGACGGTCCGCCGTTATCACCTGTACCTTGCGAATCACTTTGCTGACCGCCCTCTTGTCCTGCATTAAATTCTTCGTTACTCATCTCTAAAATTCCCCTTCCCGATTTCTAATAAATTCTTTTACTGCCATATCAGGGTCTATGTCATCCCTTTGCAGTGTTTTTATAAGTAAAATTACATCTCTCTTACCCTGTCCGTAGCATATCTCTTGAGCATCTCCACCGTCAGACGGTCTGTTGTAACCGCAATACCACTCAAGAAACGCCATAAACTTCGGGTACTTTTCTTCAATCTCACGCGCATTGCGCATCACAACCGACACATCGTCCACGTTTGCATATTCAAAATTTGCTCTAATTTTCTTCTTAAGCAACTCTCTGATTCCCCGCTGCATCAGCTCTTTGAGCTGTCTCGTACATATCAAGACCCTGCTGCATAGCGCCCATCTGCGCCTGGGCCTGCTGTGCTTCTTCTCTCATCGTTCTTAACTGCTGTACCACAATGTCAGAATTGAGAACGTCTACATCAATCCCTCTCATGCTGATAATCTCGTCAACTGCCTTGTCACCGTCAATTTTATCAAGTACTTCTGGTTTAAACTGCGCTATCTGCGCTATCTCGCCAATTCCGCTCAACAAATTTTGTATCTCGCCCATTTTCTGAGCATTCATCAATCTGCCCACAAATTTCACGCTAAAGTCAGGGTCTTCCTGCATAACATCAGGTATAGGCGGCAAGTACCCGTTTTCAAACAGGCTTATAACAGTACCCTCAATTGTCGGCGTTAAATCCTCAGCGTAATATCTGCTTACCGCAGGGCCTATGACAATCATTGCCTCGTCAATTCTCTGCTGCACTTCCGGTACCGTCATCTGTTTTGTCACGTTTGACAGAGCCGCAAAGACATCGGAGAACATAAACTCGCTTATCTGCGCTCTGCACATCTCAAGATTATTTAGTGCTATTTGTTGATTCCCGCCTGACGTGAAGCGCATAATATCTTCAGCAGGGCTCATTTTCTTTCTGTCGTAAAACGTCACACCTTTAGGATTAAGGTTTAGTCTGCTGCCTAAAAACGCATCGTGCGGCAATAACGTATGCGGTGAAACATCCATCATATCAGATGTTAACATCGTTTCACGTATCTTATTCGCAAGTCTTGTTGTCGGTAATGCTATCATAGCAGGTGAATACCCGTAAGATACGCCTGAGCGCTTATAAAATCTATGAACAGAGCAAGGCATACGATTATATCCTGTTTCAAGCATCACATTGCCCGTTTTTACCTCTACCCACGCGGCTTTTAAAGGCATATTTTTATTGTCAATCTTCTCAGGGTCACGCTCCAAGTTCGGGCCTATGTAGTACACATATTCGTGCTTCTTCTCTTCATTTCTTGCTGTAGCATAGCTCTGTCTAATCTCATCGGACACCTTCGAGCCGAACTTACTGAAAGCCTGTACCGCTGTGTAGTCAAAGCTAAAATAAATCTCGTAAGGTCTTCCGTTATGGTCGTCCACAATGTATATTGCCTTAATCGGGATGTTTATAAACCTGATACCGTCAAGCGGGTCAAATTCTCTCATAAATGCACTCGTACCATACACTGGCGAACTTCTGTGATTTATATGCCTCTGGTCGTAAAAGTTCGAGCGTGAAAGCCTGTAGAAAAGCTCGTCTGTTGTGTCTTGAAAGAATTTCTTAACCTCTTTAAACTCGTTTAATCTCGGGTTTGGATGTTCTAATGCACACCATCTTTGAGTCTCTGGTGTAAGATAAGCGCTCAAACCCGCTGCAATAACATCCGCCGCTCTTATTCCCGGTGCTTCATAAAGTACGTTTAACTGCGCTCCGGGTGTCTTTGCTTGCACAATGTTGTCAGCTGTAATGTCAAAAAATCTTCTCAGCTCTTCATAATAGCTATCAAAAACTTGTCTGCCTGACTTTACGCTCTTGTAATTCTTTACTATTCCTGCACCCAGACTCAACCTACACCCCCAACAATGCTGTTTTGCCTGTAGTAACCGTACTTGTGTTGCCCAATGCGCTTGTCTGTTGTGTCTGCGTCATCTGTTGCAAACGTGCTCTGTTCTGAGCCTGTGCATTTTGCTGCGCTATTCTTTTCTCCTCTTCTGCGTCGTATGTAGGCGTTGCTGTATTTTGACCTTTTTGAGCACCTTTCATAGCCAGAGCTGTAGCACCCGCGCCAAGACCGGCAACACCTACTAAAGCCGTACCGCCGACTGTTGCCGCTGCTCCGCCTGTCAATGCTCCTGCTGTTATAGCTCCACCTATACCCGCTAAAATGCTCATTACAGCCATCTAAACACTCCCCACATACTTAACAACAACGTCCTCACTGTACCCGAAGCGTTTCAAACACTTCAAAACAGTCTGGTCATTGTATCCGATGTTACTTGCAATCCTTACAGACACTGCACCCTCAACTTGCGCGACCTCCTCAAGATGGTCTACAAGCTCCTTAAAGAGCCTCAAAGAGCCTCTGTACTCAGGGTGGATGTACATAAACACTTCCTGCACACTCTTATACCCTCTGAAATCATGCATAACAACGTATGCAATAACGCCCTTATCCCCCTCAAGAGTGTGGTATCTCAAAACCCCCTGTGTATGTAATGCTAGAACCATCTCATACACATACTCTTCACCACCTACGGGATTGAAGCAGTTAAGTTCTTTTTGAGCCTGTGTTATCCAGTATTTAATTTTCTCTCTGATTCCTTGCATATCTATCCTCAACCGAATAAATTAACTTCAGGGTACGCACTTAAACTCCCGTTTGAATACGCCTCAAAGTTAATCTGTGTAATGTTGTGCGGAGCCTCCGCAATCTGCTCAACCATCGCAAGAGCATCCACAACGTCTATATACTGGCTCTTTATCGCGTCTTTTGTAACCCCTGCAAGCTCACTCTTAAGCTCGGGCAACCATTCAGCCTCATCAGGGAAATAGATACTGTGAGCTTTAAACCTCGGCTGCAACATCTTTATGCGCTCAAGTTTCGTGCCGACTTTGCCGTGTTCAAGCGGTTCAACGTTAAAGAACACATTTCTTTTTTTCATCTCTTTGGTTAGAAACGGCCCTATTACCTGCTGATAATGACCTTTCTCAATATGAAAATCTCTTAAGTTCCACTTCTTCACTACTTCAAAAATAACATCCATCATCTGCGCTGAATCCCAACGACCGTAGCGAACGTCTAAAATGAACCAATTGTTATTAGAATCAACACCCACAATATCAACAGCGCGTAAGCAAGAAGTGCCTTTAGTCGATGATGCCGGGTCAAGTACCGCGTAAACATTACACACGCCAGCCAACTCGTCAACACGACTCGGAGAATAGTATCTATAGTCTTTTTCATTGAAAATTCTTGTTTCCTCACTCACAGCAACACACATCATCTCAGAGTAGAAAATGTCAAGCTTTCCAAGAGCCGCGTAGTCTGCCTTTTGCTTCTCAATCTCTTCAACCGTATTCTTACTTGGCCAAGTGCTTACACCATCTTGCATAGCGGGAATCCGCATAGCTTCAAAGCCAAGATGCTCTGCTTTTGTTATAACCCGCTCAATGACACAGTTCTCACCAAGATTGTTTCCTATCAAGAATATTCTTGAGTTCTTCCCGAGAAATTTCACGTCTGATAAAAACCAGTTCCAGTCATTCTCAACCGCTATTCCGCGCACGTCTTCGCTGTCTTGAATATCGTCAAGGATGATAACATCAGGTCTTCTGTCCATATGGTTAAGTCCGCGAATAGCTGAACCCTTACCAAACGCCTGTATACGCACGTTTATGATTTCACCTTCACGATTTTTGACATCAACCGAAAAAGCGTTTTTGTTCTCTTCGACAATCCCGACAAGGTTATGACGCAATGCAGGATTGCTTTTGTACTCTGCGATAAGCTCTGAAAGCTTGTCAGAGGCTAAAGTCTTGTTCTGTTTAATGATTACAATGTAAGTACGGTCTTTATGTGGATAGGCAAGGCAATGTAGCGGGAATGAACGCAGCGCATACGCTGACTTTGCACTCTCTCTAAACATTTCAATTGCCATATGACTTTTACCGTGCAGGAGCAAGTCTGAAAGCTCGTGGTGATACGGCGCAGGTGCGCACTCTTTGTCAGGGTCGTTCACCAGTACAACGTGCCTAAAGTCCACGAGTGAACTCTCAAGACGCTTTGCAATCTCAGGTGTTATGTTAACCGCCATTCAGACCTGCTACTTTCTTTTCCAGTTGCTCTCCGAACAGGTCAAACCCGCCTTCAACTTGTAGCTTGTCTGTTAAATGCCCTGCAAGCTTGAGTTTTAATTCTTCTGCTTTGTTAAATGCAGAGATATCAGGGTCATTCTCTACTCTTGTGCATCCCCATTTTCCTTTTACAATCTTTTTTTTGTTTAAAGCCTCGTCTTGGGCCGTACAGAGGGCATGGAATGAATCTATTTTGGTGTAGTTGATTTTACTAGTTAAGTCTTGCTTGAGTTCTTCGTTGTACTCCTTGATTCTTAGGGTAATTTTAGGGTTTTTAAAGAACCTGCAAATCTCAACTGCGAGGGTTTCTTTACTCATGTTTTCAGTATTGTATGCAAAGCAGTAAGCTTCTTTTTTTAATCGGCCATTTTTAAAATACCTTTCCAAACAAAGTTCTTGTTTTGGTGTTAAAGTTTTAACTTTTTTCATAATGGGAGTTATAAACTTTTTTAAAAAAACATTCAAGTTATTCAAAAGATGTGTTTACAGGTTTAAAACTATTGTTGTTATTGTATTTTTTTGGCCTTAAAAATTAATTTAAAAACTATTAAAAAGGTGTGGCTATGTTCGGAAATCTGCTCACAAGGTTTTTAATCATCTGGTTAAACTCAAACCGATGCGGGGGCATATACCTCTTTACGTTATCGTAGTGTGTTTTTGCCATTTCCTCTGTCCAGTCTGCGTACGGGTCGTTGTCTTTACCGGATTCACGCGCTTGAAATTGCTCATACGCTTGCTTGTCGTGCTCTTCTTGTGCTTCTTTTTTTTGCGCGGTTTGCTCTTTATCTTGCTTTAATTTCTCAAGAACCGCAGTATAATTGTTTTTTAAAACCGCCGCGAGATAACTTCCTTTGTTGTCAGGCTTTTTACTTTCAACAAACTCTACAAGTAAGCTTAAGTCTTCATTTTCAATCAGATTCACAAGTCCTTCAAAAACTCCCCAACTTCTCACTTTGTCGAAAACCCCAATTTTACATGAAGAAGATTTATCTTCTTCATTACTCTCTGTTCCTATTATCTGTTCCCCTTCGTTTTTTTGGATGTTTTCCTGCTCTCTGTCTATCTTTCCAGAGTTTTTCTCAGGTATCATTTTGAGACCTATTTGGGTATCATTTTGAGACTTTACATTCTCAACAGGTATCATTTTGAGACCTATTTGGGTATCATCAACAAGTATCGCCGAAGTGATTATATAGCTTGATTTTTTCCCCGTTTTTATACGTTGGATATATCCGCGCTCACAAAGTTTTTTAATTCCACGAAAAACTGTCGCCCGACCTATATCAAGATTTTTCTCAATCGTCTCAATTTTTGGATTTATCAAGCGCCGCTGCGCGTTGTAAAATGTCGTCAGGTACAAAAACAAAAGCGCCTCCGCCGCCGTCAGACTGTAATGTTTAAGATTTGTTAAAATGTAATTCGTCAGCTCAAACCCGCTGAAATCCTTTTGTAACCACGCTTTTTCCATTATTCTTCTCTCCGTTAAAATTGCCCCGAAATCGTTTGACAATTGAGGTTAGAGCTAGTATAATGACCTTATTAAATCCTTTGAGCTACTACTCATCGGAGAAAATTAAGGCTTTTGACTGACCTCAAAAGTCTTTTATTTTTTAAATTTCTATTCCTCAAAATAACAGGTCATGCTATACTTTGTCAAGACAGGTTATTAACATTCAATGAATTTACATTAACGGTTAATGAAGGTAATTAAGGGGTAAAAATATGTCTGAAAAAAGTATGAAAATAGCTGATTTTGCTGAACTCATCGGGTGTACCCCGAAAACAATTTACCTACTGATTGAGAAAGAGGAGTTAATAACTGGTAAAGATAGGTTAAACGGTCGGGAAATTACTGTTATAATTAGTAATGACGAGCAAATAGAAGACCTTCAAAAAAGATATGGTAAATTACCAGTTATTAACAGTGACTATGAAGATATATTAACAGTTAATGTAAATGGAGAACAAGTTAATAACCTTCAAAGCCAACAATCGCAAGAAAGTTTAACCACAGTAATTGAAAGGTTAATAACCAGTAATGAACAGGTTAATAACCAGTTAAAAACAGTTTATGAAGAGTTAGCAGTCGAAAGGTCAAAAAAACTTTTGCTCGAAGATAAAGCAGGCCGCGAAGGCTTGTATATCAAAGAAATCAACGAGTTAAAAACAGTTAATGAAGGGTTGATGAAGGTTAATAACAATTCAAAACAATGGTTCATAATAAGCTTATCAATAGTAGTTATTTTCTTTGTCATAGTGCTTTCTGTGGTGGTTATTAACCTTCATCAACCTTCAATAATCCCCACCGAAGAGCCGACCATAATCGAGCAACCTGCACCGGTTCAACCTCAAAAGAAAAAATAAACACCAAAAAAAGCCCGACGTTTATTGCTGCCGGGCAAATAGCCTTGTAAAGCAATTATTTTACGCTTGTGCCTTCAACCCCGCGCTTTTTTGTTCTTTCGTTTCAGGCTCTTCTAAAATATTTTGGATATTATCCAAAATAAATAACCGCGCATCAGTGCTCTTTGTGGCAGAGTCAAAGAGCTCAGCTCTAATAAGGTCAAGCATAGCCTGTTGTTCGCTGAGCCTCCCCTCCGCATCCGCAAGCTTCTGTTTCGCCTCTGTCCCCAGGTCAAAGTTAAATAATCCCTTCGAGGCACTTGCTGCAAACTTCCTAAGCTGTCCTGCCGTGCACACAAGCTTACAATCGTCGGAGATACTTACATCCTCGATTTTCTCAGCTATAATACACTTCCCTCTTTCTTCTTTTTGTTTTGTCATGGTCTGTTTTCTCCTTTCTCAAATAATAATCTTCTTACTCCTTTTCTTCTATGAAATAATCTGGTTTGGGAAATCTACTGCTAAACTCAATCTCTTTGTCTTTGGCTTCGTTTTCGGCTTTTAAATCATCTATCAATCGCTGTATATCATTAATTTTTTGTCCCGAGATATCTTCAAGTATTTTAATATATTTCTCGCACTCCGCCTCTTTGGTTTGGAGTTGCTGTTCTGCTTTCACTTTTTGCTTGTAGTAGCAGTTGAGCTGTCTGAGCATTTTTCTGCAAAATAACAATCATTATGCTGCCAAGAAAGGTGACAAAATCCTTTGTCAGGGGTATCATCATTATTATAAAACTCACACCCTGTGGTATCTATTTCATTTTTCGACATCATCTTGCTCCTCGTATTTTTTTGCACCATCTTCGATAAATGCATGTGAACTTCTGTCATAAAAGGCGGCTTTATAAAAAATACTCGCTCTTATCATTCCGTTTGCATCAACAACATTAGACCAGTAATGAGGATTCCCTTTAGAAGGTTTTATGCTCCAGCCTTCAGGTAAAAGTACGTCATAAAAAATATCGTTGCCCTTATCCTCAAACTTTACGCCCCACTCTTTTTCAAGGTCTGCGTGTGATTTTGGACTATGCATTATATTTTTAGGGAACCAACACTCTTCCCTTAATTGCACATTTCCTAATTCTTCTTGTGTCTCAATTCCTCCAGGCGTCATTGCCACGCTGGCATTCTGCATATCTCCACTTAACATCGTCACTAAAGCGGCTGGGTTGAAATTTCCTTTTGTCATGTTACTCTCCTTTTCCTTCACTTCTCATTGTTTAGTTCCTTTATCTATTTGCTTTATAAAACGCTTGTGCAAAGCCTTGAGGGGTCATTGCGCGTCGGGCGGCTTGCAATTTACCGTCAGGCGGTCTATAGCCGCTTGGTAGTTGCGGCAAATCCCGATTGTTTATTGCAAGTTTTTGTAAAATATCTTCCGGGATTATAACCGGATTCTTTTTAGGCATATTGTAATACCCCCATAAATCCGTCTTTTTTGTGTGATAATCGCCATAGTCGCAAGGCTGAAATGTAAGGCTCGGAGTACCCAAGAATTGTCTTAAATATCCTACAGGATTCTCTAAAGCCCAAAACTTTACCCCCCCCTCAATCCTGCATTGCCAAATAATGTTTAAACAGGCTTTT
>Ga0153944_1000575_pt1 | contig 15817 bp, 27 predicted proteins | sample TSNJ028MetaG_FD_104703 | JGI IMG/M metagenome (GOLD analysis project Ga0153944, IMG submission 104703) | Attine ant fungus gardens microbial communities from New Jersey, USA - TSNJ028 MetaG | ecosystem: Host-associated > Fungi > Mycelium > Unclassified | place: USA: New Jersey, Wharton State... | reverse complement strand
ACCCTTTATACCTGGGGTCCAGCCTACTATAGAGATAGGTCCTTGACAAGAACCCACTCTGAGCCCTCAGTAAGTCATCTGTCCTGTAACAGAAACAGAGACTCCTCTATAGAGATAGGTCCTTGACAGAAACCCACTCTAAGCTCTCAATCAGCTATCTGTTCTGTAATAGAAACAGAAACACCCTCAGGAAAGTTAGGATCTATATAAGGGGACTACACCAAAGTCCACTCCTGATGCTGATAGGGAAATAAAATAACAAGGGTGAACAGAACAGGTGAGAAAGATAAAATCTCTAAACTATCTTACAGTTGTGTGTAGACAAGTAGATACAAAGAAGATAAATCAGAAAATACATGGCAAGTAGTTGAACTCCTAGTTAAGCAAATGCCAAGTCCTTCTTGAAGTGAGATATCCCCTTGAGGGATATTTTGTATAGACTCTTTATAAAAGAAACAAACAGGAAAACTCAGTCACTCAAAAATAGCAGTAGAGCTCCAGAGCAATAGAGGGAAAGAGATGATGGAGATAACTTGTTGCTAGGCCCCTCTGCACCCCTAGAGTATATATTAGGATTACAAATCATAGAATCAACAATTAAGAAACAAAAGAAATATTCCAATAATCCATTTTGGTAGGGAGTAGAATGATGAAGTAGGGTTCTCTTCTGATCACATAGCCAGTGCTCTCCATCTCTCCTAATCCTCCTATCTAGTCTTCTTTTATGTCTATTCATTGAATTCAGCTTTCAAATACAGCTTGAGGAGCCTTGAGGTCAGTGTAAGTGACCTACTCTTGAGGTCAGTATCTTCATTGATCTCCCCAGTTCTAACTTTCTCAATCCCTCTATCCTATTCTCCCACACTTCTGATCTTTCTCCTTAGTCCTAGATATCTTCTCTTTTCTAGCTACCCTAATGGTATTGTCCTTAAGAGGGTTACTCCAATATTTCTAATAATAGTGGCCATCAAAAATGATTGCCTATATCTGATAGCAACACTAAAGCCTAATCTATAAAATAAGACAGCCACCAGACTATAACATCATTCTACTAGAGGAGACTATTCTCTCCAAGGTTTAGACAGTTCTTGAGAATGCTTCTAGAGGGGATTTCTGGGTTATGTCTAGTACAGAATGGCTGGACAGGCCCTATGAGGCTGGTATAGTAGTGGTTATAGCCACTATTCTGCTATTTGGGTAATGTATATGAGTTCAAGACTGGAAATCTAGTAGTATATAATTAAAGTGTTACTTTTGCTGCTCGAGCTGAATTATAGTATAGAATTATAACAAATATCACTTAGATTGCCTAAAAAGGCTACCTGGTGTGATAATACACTAGTAGTAGTATACCAGAGCAACCCTGCAACTAATTAGATAACAATTATCTTACATTTAATTAGTTGCCTTCTCTTGCATTTCTGTCCCTGACTGCTGGGATGTTCCATAACTAGAGAACTTATATATATAGTATAGATTACCCTCCAGGAGCCTCATCCTATTCTTTGAGAAATCTCCTGGAGGTGAGTTGTAACATACTCTAGATGCTATTTATAAACTAAGAAATCTCCTGGAGTTACTCTGCTCCAGTTGCTTTTACAATGATCTGATACTACAATCAAAGAAGGTCTCCAAACCTGGTATTTTGTCCTGGAGATTGGATATTCCTCAATATATCTGATATCAAGACTACCTGTCTGTCTCTGAAATTGTCCCACTGCTGTCTCAGACCCTTTATAGTGGAACATCAAGTAAGGCCCCTAGCCTACTGCCTTAAGCTACTATACACAATGAAGAAACTCCATCCTATATTCAATGTAGTAAAGCTGTCTGCTACCCCAGACAATCCTATACTAGAATGGAAGTTAATGTCCCCACCACCACCAATTATTGTTGACAGAGAAAAGGAATGGGAAGTAGAGGAAATCCTAGATAGCTGCTAGTATCGGAGGAGATTTCAGTTCTTAGTAAAGTAGAAGGAATATAGTAGAGAGCATAACTCTTGGGAGGTAGTCTTTGGTGTTTCCACCTCTGACCTTATTGTAGAGTTCTATTGTAAATACTCTACCACCCCTAGGTATATCTGTTGCATGGACTTCAATGCAATTTTCAAGCCCAGGACAATTGCTTTGAAATGTAGCAATCTTGAAGGGGGGGTGAGTATAAGGGAACTCTACCAATGCCACCCCAGGCCATAACACCATCCCAAGCAATTAGCTCTACTTCTCTCCCATCCCATACACAGCACACCACAGCACAACTCCATCCAAACCAACTCTCCTCTCCCCTCTTTTCCCTCCCTCTCTTTCCCCTGTTTCCCTTTTCTTTTCTTTTTTGTTGCTTGCTTTTCTTTTTTATCACTCAACAACCCATCCTTCTTCTTCTTCTTCTTCTTCTTCTTCAAGAAAAAAAACCTTGCCATTCTCAAAAACATGAAACAGACATGGACATGAATACAGACATACAGACATACAGATATAAACTCAACTCCCCCCAAAAAAACCAAAAAAAGGTAGATAAAAAAAAAGGTAGAAGAAAAAGACTAATCGTACGATAAGAACTAAACAAAAAGAGTATTACCCAAATTATCGATGTTCACTTTATAGAAAAAGAAAGAAGAAAGAAAGAAAGAAGAAAAAGGAGAAGATGGAAGACAGAAAGAAGAAGACAGAAAAGCATGGTCATGGTCATAATCATCGCAATCAAATCATGGAAGTCATGCGTGCATTGCATTGGATCGCATATGTGCATATGGGCGTGCGTGTTCGTGTTCGTGCGTGCGTACAAACATTATCTTCTCTCCTGCAGACAACACAAAAAACAAAAACAAAAACACAAGAAAATCACCGCTTCCGCTTCCCACTCTCAACCTCAACTTCAACCTCATCCACTTCCACCTCCACCTCCACCTCTCCCAACTCCATCTCTTCCATCTCCCCACCACCACCTCCTCCTCCTCCCACAACATCATCATCACCTCCCACAACAGCAACAACAACGGGTTGTTGCTGCTGCTGCTGCTGTGCCATCGACATAGGCGAATCACCTCTCGCAGATCCACTAGATCCCGCACCAGGACTTCCCCATACCGCATTCACACCCCCAAGACTAGCACTGCTCGCATATGGATTATTAGTGTTATTGATGTTGGCGTTGGCGTTGCTAACACCAACATGGCTACCCTGTTGATGTACAATAACCGAATCTGCATCTTCCAAACCTTGATTAGGTGTTATAGCGCCTCCTACGCAGTACAGTCAGCTGTGACGAGAGAGTAAACCCAAGTGGAAAAGACTCACCAGTAACATCACCTCTCCCATGGACATCAATATCCATTGGATCATCGTCAAGATCCAATACACCTCCGACCCCGCTGATAGCACCAACAGCATTCAATACAGACTCAACGGCCGGATCAAGCTGAGCAGGTTGGTCTATTTCTGGATGAGTGATGTCAGGTTGCAGATGGTCATCATCAAGTTCGACGTCCTCGTCCAGGTCTGCATACGTTCTGCAGATAGGACAGGTGAAGGAGGGATGGTGGGCCTGGAGGATGGGACGAAGGCATTTGTAGTGGAAAGTATGTGAGCATGGGGCGATAAAGAGAGCCTGGCGGATGGTGACGCTGAAGAGACCTGGCAAGGACAAGCTGAGCAGGAGTGTAAGCGTAAATGTGAAGACGTACAGATACAACAGTCTGGTATACCGAGAGCTTTTATTTTAGCAGTAGGAGCGGGGTTGATAAAGTCCGGTGCAGCGAGAGCCTTGAGACTGCGGAGGGCATTTGTACTAAAGACACATATAAGAGAAAAGAGTGAAGCAAAGACAGCAGAACTCACTTGAAAGCATTCGCACTCGCCTGCCATTCTCTGCCAATTTCAACCCTGATCTTGACACTTTTATAAATGTCCTCTGCACCACCCTGATAGTCGACGCCGAGCTGAAGGATATCGCCGTCTCTGATCTGGAAAGGCCTGCTCTCCGCATTGGCAGCGCTGAGACGGACATGGTTCAGAAAAGTGCCAGAACTGCTCTTGGTATCGCGGATGAAAAACTTGGGGCCCTCTGCGACCCAGATTTCGGCATGGACACGGGAGACGACTTTTGAGCGGAAAGCGAGCTTGTTGGAGTTGAGAGCGTTGATGGCGGATATACCGAGACCACTGTGGTCGGTGAAACGGCCAATGCGGAGAGGAGGCTCTCCCTGGCGGAGGTCGCGGGCGATGGGGTCGAAGCGGAGAGAGCGACGGGTGTCGAGGTGGGGGACGAGACGGATGCGATGGGACTCTGAATTCATTACAGGGGACAAGACTCGTTCAGGGGTTGCCTCTGTCTGGGCCTGAAGATTGTTGTTGTTGTTGTTGTTGTTATTGTTGCCCACCGATCGTCTGCGGCGCAACATGAGGCCGAGAGCAGCGGGTGAGGTGCTGGCGTCGACGAAAGACTGGGAGGAATTCCTTGGACGACCTCTGAGAAAGGAGCCAAGGAGAGTTGTCGCCCGTGCAGAATCAGACTCCATGTGGTATTATTGCAAGAGCAAAGAAACAAGCGCTACAAAAACTACAACAACTCCGGCAATCACCCTCGATCTCCCACCGCCGTTCGTTGTCGGCTGCTGCACATCGCTGCTCCCGTTCTGCTCTGCACTGTACACCCGCACATACCCCATCTCAAAGTACGCATTGCTGTACTGCGATGTCCCGTTGTTGATCACATAGTCCAGGTAACAAGTCCCCGAGCATGTCTGGTTAAAAAACTGTGCCGAGCCCGCAAAATCTGCACCTGTCATTCCTGGCACAGCACACCGCAGTACACGGCACACTCACCTCCGCACAACGTGATATCCAACACCAGCGTTTGCGCTGCAAAAAATTCGCTGGTATTGCACCCTCCCGACGGCCAGTTTCCCATCGGTGTCCCAAGCACCGAAGTATCAATCTCATTGCTCCCAAACACATCAGGAGCATGCTGTCGCTCAAAAAACCAAATCCTAAATATATATCAGACTCGAAGATCAGCAGGCTAGAACTCTACTCACGAAACACCACTCGTAGCCAACTCCGCCACAAACACACCCCCTTGCGCATCTGCAAACGCCTGTCCATACGACGCCGGACTGTCATTCGTCGTAATGCATCCAGTTGCACCTTCACAGTTCGTCCCATTCACAATCCCCGACGTCTGATTCGGCGAAACCTGAGCACACCCCGCTGTCGTATGTAATCCCATCTGCGACGAAGGCGACAGATTCACGCCTTCAAAAATATCAATCTCCCTAAACCCCCCCCCCAAAAAAAAAAAGGTCAACTACTGCGTCAAGTTTAGAATCGACTATATTTACCCTCCACCTGGCCAAGTTGAATTCGGTGAAAAAGTCCACAACGCAGGCCAAACCGAACACTATTTGGAGAAGGAAAGAGAACATCAACATTTTTCCCACTCTAGAAAAAAAAACACAGAAAAAAAACGCACACCAAACGGTGCATGCCAGACATCAATAGCCCACACAGTTCCAACACCCCACGTCTCCTGCGTCGACATCCTCACCGAATCCCTCTTTTCATTCCACGGCACAAAACTCGTATTGTCGACTTTGATAATCGCCCTGTTCGTCGAAGCATCTACATACGCCAGATGTTGACTCGTTGCATTTGCCGCCGATACGAAACTACCATTTTTGTTTTCAGTCAGTTCAAACAAGACTCAAAGACAAAAAGGAGAAAGGCGAAGACGGACATGACATCTCCATTCATCGTATCATCATCTACACCAAATCAGCTCTTCCTATCCCTGAAGTAAAAAAAACAAAAAAGAAAAAACCACGCAACAATGATCATAAAAATCCCATCCCTCAAAAAATTGAGCACCAGAATAATCCTTCACCAGGCCATACTGCGCACTCAAAGCTCCTCTCACCACCAAACACAAAACGAGTCCCAAAAGTCTCAACATGAGGATGAACGTGGAGCGTGGAGCGTGTCAAGAATGAGTGTGTGTGTGTGTGTCAAGAATGAGTGTGTGTGGTCAAGAATGAAAGTGTCAAGATGAGGTGATGAAAAAAACACACAAACACACGCTTTTACCTTGTGCTTACCTTGTGCCTTGTTGTTACCTTGTTCGGCTATCGCGATGCCGATCGACAATAAACACGCGTAAATCGAATGAGACCCACTACACAAAAAAATGAAATGAACATGACAATTGACGGATGGTAACCACATCCAAAAGAGGAAAGAAGGGTACACTTTTGACAACTGATGTAGTGAATAGATGACCACGATAGTTGAAAAACAGAGTCTTCCATGCAACAAGTCCAAGCTCTATAGTTCTAGTCACACTCACTCATAAAAGAGAGGGACCATCTCACTCACTCAACCATCTCAACCACTTCAAATCGCACAAAAAAAGAAAAAAGTACACACAAAAATTCACACACACACAACCTTCTCATCATCCCATCACATCACACAGATAAAAAAAAAGCCAATGTAAAAAACACATATCTAGATCACCTTGCCTGTATAGATGCAATAAAAAAAAAGTAAAAACTAATCCGCTCAACCTCAACCCCACCTTCACTCTTCACCTCTTCACCTCGTCCTCGCAGTCTCCCCAGACCTCGTTTATTTTCATTCAACAAACACAGGTCCACGCATTTAATTTCGATTTCAATGTTCCACTTCCACTTCCACTCTCCCCATTCTCTTCTCTTCTCTAAAAAGCCGACGAACCAGGATCAGTGGAAGAAGCATCGGCATCAGCACCAACACAAGGTGAGATTCCCTTCCCACTCGACGACGTCGTAGTCGTAGTCAAAGTCGATGCCCTTCGAGATACGTACGGTCTCGGTGGAAGCCTAGCCCCTTGTTCCGGGGGACCACCTAGCCCATTAACACCCGCAAAACCAATCACCTGCGACGTCGATGACCCAACAGTCGGAGACACGGGCGCATCATCAAGATCAGTATCCAATGTCCCTAGCCCATCCATCCCAAATTCATGAATCGAACGCGGAGGCGGACGCTCCACCATCGCTTCAAGCAGCTGCACAAATTCAAAATCAAACGACACATGAACACAAATCACAACGAAACACACACCTCCTTGCGCAACTCCTCACTATCATACTCCCCTTCCAGCTCTTCCGGCTTGAGCAAAAACGTCCCTTTTCTAAAAACTTCACCTTCCTCTTCCACCCAACTTCTCGATCTAAACACGGAACAAATTCCAGGTAAGCTCGGCACCACACAAACCGTATTACCTACCGCTCAGTCGGCGAAAACAACGACATCTCAGAATTCGTCATCCTTCTCTCGTCATCATCCTCACTATCAGAATTGACAGCATACGACGAACTCGTCATCATCTCATGTTTCTCTTCCGCTGGCTCCGCTCTCCCCTTGCCTTTATCCACGCGCGGCGAAATCGGCGCCATACTCCCTTCATCACGTCCCTGTCCCTCCGCACCATCGCTGACGAAATGTTCAGTAACAGGATCAGGAACAACGTCTGTATCAGGTTCACGAGCCACATCTCGCTCGTGCTTTTTCACCTCCGACTCCAGCGTCGTAGCACCACCATCAAAAGACAATCCCAGTCCCTGCAGAACAACTCTCTGCCTCTGCCTCTGCCTCTGCCTCTCACTCTCACTCTCACCACCACCCACACCATCAGTCCCAGAACTCGCATCACTCGCACCACGAGACATACGCCTCATCAGCTCCAGCAACTCATCATTGACATTCAAAAGCCGTGCCATCCGTTCCGAATCCTCCGACACCACAGTCTCTTGAATGGCCAATCGAAGTTCAACAACAATCGCTGCCGAAGCTGTCATCAATGCTTCTGGACACGGTTGCTCTTGCTCTTGCTGATTCCGATTCCGATTCTCCACTTGAGGTGCCCTCGATGACACTTGCGCATGATGTTGAGATAATCGAGACACCATAGTCCTTGCCCGCGTTAGGATATCATTTTCCATCTATATCCAATTTCGAGAATCAGTGATATGTAATTAGAGAAACGCACCAACCTTCTTTGCCTCATCCTTCTGAATACTCTTCGCAAGCTCACTTTCTTCAATCAACCCCCAAACTCCTCTCTTCTTCCCACCTCCAACATGTGTCACAGCCATTACAGCAGGCACACTACTCGACGCAGGAGCACGGCTATCAACAGACGAATTCTCTGACAATAAAGGCACGGGAATCACAGACAAAGCTTTCGTCGAGTTCCTCTCCGCTTCCTCAGTGTTCCGAACACAGGTATCAAGAATCTCTCTACACATCCTGAGTTGGATTCATTCAGAGAGACGGATCCTATCTCAAAACGCATACACACACTTTGCAAATGCTTCGTCTCCCGGTGGGATGCTGAGATCCAAACATCTCATAGAATGATTACTCTTCAGACCCTTGTTAAGAGCCAAAACACAGGCCAGGTCTAGCTGATTATTCGTTAAATCTAGATGAAGGAGCGATGTAGATTCAGGAAGAAATTCCGCGAGGGCTATTGCACCTGTTGAGGTCAGATATGTCGAGGACAAGAAGAGACGCTTGAGAGAGTTGTTCAAGGTAAACGCCGTACGAAGAGAGTGGATCTAATGAAGCACCAATCAGAAGTACCTCACTGACAAGTTTTAGCTGTCACCTACCCCATCCAGATTTGGACCTGAGCATGGATTCTTGCTCATATCAAGCGTTTCCAAACACGAATTATATTTCTACCAAACAGGTTCAACTCAAAAAGACAAAGACAATCCAGCTACTCACAAGAGCTTCAGCGATAGCGACTAAACACCCAACGTCTAGCTTATTTTCGCTGAGATTGAGGAGTTTGAGCGTTCGATTCCGCTTCAATACTTGAGCAAGGTATGTGATTCCATTCTAAATCACCTCAGTAGTCTGGAAAAGAATCAATTTGCACACTAACCCTCAAATCATTCCCCTTCAAGTCAAGTGTCCTCAGAGCACCAAATCTAGGCAAGGCACCTATGGCTCTCACACGATCTAGCAGCGCCGGGCTTGGTCCCGTGTCATACTTCGCTCCTGTCATCGAGGACAAAGAATGGTTCACAGGTAATGCATGGGATGAAACGTCATGGCGATGTCCAGAAGCTGTGGAAAGATGGCGTGTAGTCACTCCCCCCTGAGAGGATGAAGTGATCATGGGGACCTGTTCACCTGCCGACGACGAAAAACTGGACGCTGCCGGTGATGCGCCTCCACGACGTTTATTGCGAGATACATAAGGCGCATAATTCGTTTGAGCTGGGTTCTGAGATGGGTGTCGTGGGGGCGGTAATATAGGACCGATCTTGCCACTTGGTACTGCCAATGCTGACGATGGTACTTGCAGGTGAGATGCAGAACTTGCAGTAGTAGGTGTGCTAGGAGGTAGATTTGCAGAAGGTAGACTTGATGCAGACACTGTTGGAGACGATGCCGTTGAAGATATTGGAGTACCTGAATGTGATGGCGTTGGGGAGATCGAAATTGTGATGGGCACTGTATCAGGATAATCGCGGATCATCAGTGCCAAAGCTACGCCTCCCGTAGAATTGATGTGATTGTGTCTAAGCGAGATATGTTGAAGCGAGGACGTGCGAATTGTACGGCCTGTAATTGATAGCAACAAGTCCCAGCATCGTTAACACGTATGGAATCTTTATGCGAGTAGCACTCACAGAGAACTTCAAGCGCTGCGGACCGCAAATTACAATCATCCAGGCGCAGACTTTCCAGGCCCTGATCGGGAGTTTCCAGCGCAGCAACTATGTATTCCATAGCATTTTTGTCAATGCCATTTTGAGAGAGATCCAGGAAGCGAAGGCGTTTGGCCTTTTTGATATAGGCGCCGATAAGTCGGAATGCAGGTGTCTTGAGGCGCCTGTTCGATGCGACTGACAGGAAAGATAAAGTGCCTGGAATAAGTAGCGAGTGTAAAATGGGTTTGAGTGTCTGCGATTATTGAATCTGAACAGGAATTGAGGCTCGGGAGCGGAAGACAGACTTACATGTTCGTCAAGATCACATTCACGAAAAACAAGCTTGTGTAATCCCCACTCAATCATGAAAACATCGGACAAAATCGATGCAGAGGACAGTGTCAGCTGTACGCCAGACAAATCTACAGCACGGGGATCTGTGATTGCAGCTTTCTGCTCCTCCTGTGAGTATCCGTCTTTTGGAATATCAAAGGGGTGCGCACCTTGAACGCTGCACTGATACTAGGGTCTGGTACCTCGTCGCAGCCAGCGCAACAGTCTCGATAGAATGACTCAACCTTGTTCATATCCCACCAATCTTCTGGCTCCCCCCCAGGACTCTTTGGCGGGCCTCTGACGACCCTCCTTCGCCTTTCGTATTCCTTGTCCTCGATGGCACGCTTCTCATCTTTGAGGGACGGCATCGAAGGTGGATTAATAGAGGATATTGGGTATACGATTGATATTTCGGATAGGATAAAATGTGCACGCTTGAGTGGCCGGTTTTCATCTTGCGTTGCCTGCGAGTTGGAGCCTCCCGATATCGAATTGACATTGGTCGGAAGAAACTTGGAAAGCCGAGAGAACAGGGACGGCTGGGATGAGGGAGGACGTTTGAGAATGGATTTTCCGGGAGTTGGAATTGTAACTGCAGAGGAGGAGGCTGAGGGGTTTGAGCAATAAGTAGCCATAGCCTAAGGTGCTGACGACTTCCATCAATAAATAAGCCATCACAATTCTCCACAATTTCGCAAGACAGCGCAGATGGAACATCATCATGAGTAACATATCAGAATTCGTCATGGGTATCTATTGCTGTTATCAAATTTTGTTCTCCTCGCCTGTTTCTTGATCTCAACTTCACCTTGGAGTCGAGTTCTTCTTCCATATTGATCAACCTTGCATTTCATAAATTCATCCCACTCCCATCTTGATGTGTTGTATCAAGAGATCATAAACAAGAATGCAAGCAGTTGTAATATGTTTTATTGGACTGTATAATCTGTCCAATGTTGCTAATTCGAGGATATTACGTGACAGGAAGACGCCCAAGTAGAGAGAAAACTCAAAGGAAAGGGAAATAATTTTCCAATGGTATATCTCCCAAATGCCTCATCATATGTATCCATGTCACGTTCATGCTGATGCTCATACTCATGTTCGAAGTCATTTGTACTCGTACTTTCAATAAACGTCCGCTCACGATTACTCGAACTACGGTTCAACCTCACAGCACTCCACCTAGTACGTTCTTGCGCAGTCAAACTCAAGACTTCATCAAGATAACCAAGTGAGGGATGATCAGCTTGAGAGATGGGGATTTAATGAGATTAGCTGGGAATAGATGAAAGGGCCATGTTTTGTAAATAGGGACGAGGTATCGTCAACAATGAAAGAGAGGGATGGGCACAGTGGCTGTGCGTGAATACCCATGATAGGCTGGTCAGTCAGTCGAGGGCGAGTAGGAAACGATAATGTCGAACCCTGCTGTATTGTTGTTACTGACAAGAGTCGAGATTGTCGCACGATCAGAGCTCTGTGAGAGCACAACAACCTCAGAAGTTCCCTTGATGTTGCGAGGGCTGTCCGAGGAGGAAGACGAATAAGAAACAGTTGTTGCCTGGATGTACAGTGGGGACAGCAGATAGACCCAAATCCTGAGATCAGCAACAAAAGCACAGGGGCTAAGTTCTTCGTCGGAGATGACAAGGTCTGAGGAGCCCAGGTCGTCGGCGGGAGAAAAAATAGGGAAGAGGTCAGATTATTCAAAGGAAAAAAGTTCCATCGCAGGATCGAACCCTCTTTTTTTAGTGTGGTAATGAGGGTTATCTGACAGGCTTGTGTATTAACCGATATACTAAAAGCGAAGCATGACAAAGTTTTATCAGAATAATACGACCTTAGGACCTTACAAGTCATTTATTTATTAAAGGCTCACATCATCTGAACTTCCCTTCAAAAGAAATGTCCACCGTGCCAGGTCGCTCAGCTCATGTTCATGCGATTCTAGGTCCCCAACTCTACCGTCAACTATCTCAAACTAAAGTTCTCTTGGTTGGCGCTGGCGGCATTGGCTGTGAACTCTGTACATCCGCAAAAACATCCGTCCAGTTTTCCATCTAACTGCCCTCCATCTTGTAGTGAAAAATCTTGTATTGACTGGTTTTGGCCACATCACAATTCTCGACCTCGATACCATCGACCTCTCTAACCTTAACCGGCAGTTCTTGTTCAGAAAAAAAAATGTCAAGCAGAGTAAAGCTTTGGTGTGTTCTTAAGCGCCCTTGTATTGAACAATTAACAATGTTCAAAAGATCGCTGCTCAATCGGCTGCGCCATTCAATCCCAATGTCAAAATACACCCGATCCACGCAAATATCAAGGAATCCCAATATGACGTAGACTGGTTCAAGCAATTCGACATTGTTCTCAACGCTTTAGACAACTTGGGCGCGTCTCTCTCCCTCTCTTCTCCTGTCTTCCATTCATCCAACCCGTAGATGCCCGTCGACACGTCAATAAAATGTGTATGGCAGGAGACATTCCACTTGTCGAATCCGGTACAGCAGGTTATCTGGGTCAAGTTCAAGGTCTTCTCAAGGTAACTTTCAAAAGACCCATCTCCTGCTCAAGAAAATAGACCACCTCCCATAGGATCAAACAGAATGCTTTGATTGCGTGCCGAAACCCACTCCCAAGACATTTCCCATCTGTACCATCCGCTCAACACCAAGTCAACCTATACATTGTGTTGTATGGAGTAAAAGTTACTTGATGAGGTATGTACATTCTCTCTGCCTCTCCTGAGCAAATTCATCCTTCTTGAAAACAGTCATTTATTTGGTGAAGATGAAGATGCAATAGATGAACTTGACCAAGCTGAAAGGCAAGGTGAAAACGGTAAGACATCTCTTATGAATATCTTCATCAATCTCGGTTAAACTTTTCCCCTGCCTTTTTTCCAAGTTCACGAAATCGAAACGTTGCGGAAAGAAGCGTTGGCGTTCAAAGCTGTACGAAAAGCTCTACGCACACCATCTCCCAACGGTTCCTCAGATATCGCGAGAATCGTGTTTGACAAGGTCAGCTTTTACCTCTTCATCCTTTTGTCTTTTGATCTTTTCATTGTAGGTTTTCAATGCTGACATTGAAAATCTGTTAATCATGAAAGACATGTGGAAGTCCAGAAAGGCACCTACGCCTTTAAATTTCGACAATATCATCAGCACTGCATCCAATTTTCATTCTCGCTCAAGTGGAGAATGTAGTAACACTAGCAGCAATAGCCACCATCATGTTTTGAGAGATCAACAAAGACTCTCTCTGGTAGAAAATCTGGAATTATTTATCTCAAGGTTTGTCCATTTTTTCTCATCCGTGTGAACATGCCTTCTTTTGTTTTGTTTTTTTGATTATAGTACGAACCGACTTGCATCTCGTTTGCAAAATGGTGAAGATACGATAGCGTTTGACAAAGATGACGATGACACATTGGATTTCGTAACTGCTTCATCCAATTTACGTTCTGTGGTATATGCCATAGAAGAAAAGACGCGTTGGGAAATCAAAGGTATGTACACCCTTATATATATGTCCTCCTTACTTGAATATACAACTCCGACAGAAATGGCGGGTAATATTATCCCAGCAATCGCAACTACCAATGCTATTATTTCTGGTCTTATCGTCTTACAAGCTCTCCATCTCCTTCGAAAGTCTTACGAAAGTCTTCGCGATGTTCATCTACAATTCAAACCATCTGCTCCTCTTAGTAGTATCAGGACGAGTGAACCTAATCCGGACTGTGGAGTCTGCAGAGATACGTATGTCATTTTGCGATGTGATCCTTCCAGAATGACGTTGGGACAAGTTGTCGAGGGGCTGTTGTTTTCAGATGGGGAGAAAGAGGAAGAGGATGAAAGGGAAGTTACTGTGTATGAGGATAAAAGAGTGTTGAGTGATCCAGATTGGCAAGATAATTATGAGAGGACGTTGGAGAGTTTGAACGTGACAAGAGGCAAGTTTCTAACGATTGTAGAGGAAGATGACGACGATGAAGGAGAGAAAGGAGGAACCATTTCCGTGAATTTATGTAGTCTATCGTGAGTCGTCTAAATTTGATTTTCAAGACAAAAAGTTGACCTTGCTATTTTTTTCACATAGTCCGAATCATCCTATCGATGCACCTCCTTTTATTCTCCCCGATCCTTTACCTCGATTCCAAAAACGAAATAAACCCAAAATCACAGAAACGCTTTCTTCTCCTCATTTTTCCACGCCAACAACGGTAGAAGATTCGAATGGAATTATTGAAATTGATCCTACACCTCGAAAAAGAAGAAATTCATCGGACCAAAGTGGATTGACGACACGAAAAAGAGAACATTCGGTCAACCAACAACAACCAAGACAGGGTCCGAATAAAAAGAGGAGGTTGGATGATGATGATGACGACGATGATGATGATGATGAAATGATTATACCGGTAGACAGGGAGAGAGACAATGATGTGATTGTTATTGAATGATTAACCGATTGTGTTATTTTGTTATTCTGTTATTTTTGTTTTATTTCATGGCTCATCGTTATGCATCAGATTGACTATTTGGTCAGGGTAGAATATTTTCACCTAGAACCAACTCCTGCTCTCTTGGCCGCTGTACTGGGAATTTTGCAATGGTGTGGGATAGAAGACTATGAGCTTAAATACTGTACGCTTCCGTTCGAAAATTCCCTTGTAATGACCTGTATACTATCTTGCTCTGCCCGGGATGCAGAAACTAAGATAACTTCTCCTGTATGCTCATCATCAAAGGGTGATATTTTTGTTTTTTGTTCATTCACTATCATGGTTACAATTGTTAATTACACCCGCTGTTTGGAAGATACATTACCCATGCTTGCAAGTCAGCAGGTGATCAAGGTAGACAAACTTGCATTATTTTTTAGCATGCTGTGTGATGCATCAAGCATCATGCATGGTAGTTACATGTGTGTCACTGTCTGACTACTTGAACATCATCCCTCCAAAGGTGGGCTCTCCCCTGGGAGGGTCAAATAATATAGGCTCAAGTGTCACCCAGTGGGTAGATGACTGAGAGTAAGAAGTGGGATTCTATACCTAGGCATGTCTCAGATCAACTAAGAATAAAGTCACAAGAAATGCATCATAAAGTTTTGTTCGCTACATCATGTTGACACCCCCGTAGTACAGATATCAGAGTACTTGGCATTAGTCCTTCTCTTTCAGGGCCAAGAGATCTGCTCAATGGGGAAATAACACAGAGGTAGTAGTACAAGCTAGATTTATATAGAGAGCTCCGGGCCCTGACACTAGGCTCTTAAGATTGGATGTAAACTCCCAAACAGATTGAGTCTGTGTCTCAAAGAATATAGTCACATATAGTCACTTGGTAAAGTGATCTTGAATGTTTGAAATTATCTCCTAAGTACTATGAATTTTTTTTGCCAATTCTCCTTTTTATTCAGTTAATATCTCAGACATCTTGGGATCAAGTAGATGGCTACCTTTTATTCAGTTAATATCTACAATTTACAATAAGTAGAGATTGTGATACAAGAAGTGTTGTCTCACCTCAGACGTCTCGGGATCGAGTAGACGACTGAGGGAGGATAGTGGAACTGGATTCTATATAAGCCTGCTCTACATTCCTTGGTGTTAGCTTGTGGCCCCAGGTGACAGGTGGTATCATATCAATGATGAGTCGGCTAGAGTGGTGGTGTTGGCAGAGTGGAGAGGCAATGGAAGAATGGTGGTGTAAGTGGAATGGAGGAGTCGATAGAATGATAGAAGAGTCAATAAAATGATGT
>Ga0153944_1000568_pt1 | contig 15898 bp, 19 predicted proteins | sample TSNJ028MetaG_FD_104703 | JGI IMG/M metagenome (GOLD analysis project Ga0153944, IMG submission 104703) | Attine ant fungus gardens microbial communities from New Jersey, USA - TSNJ028 MetaG | ecosystem: Host-associated > Fungi > Mycelium > Unclassified | place: USA: New Jersey, Wharton State... | reverse complement strand
TGGAGATCTCACAGAAGTTTTCAAGATATTGAGACGTCAACCGAGACTCATAGAATATACTTGTGGTAGTAGAATGGTTACTTCAAGCCTGACCCAGCTTGCAACACTACACAGTTCCGACAACTCCTCAAATTCCTGCTGGAAACTCACTTTCCAGCCACAAAATGTCTTCAGTGCAAATTCCTTGCCCATCTTAGATGTTCGATGATGTTTTAATGTTTCTATCTTTAGTCGTGAGAAGATGGTACAGGACGCGCGTCGCGTACGCTAATCTGTCCTCCGGCTCATAGTCATTGTATCATGGGGAAAGCGCAAGAGTTTTCTATTAAAGCTCCATCTGAAGACCCCAAGAAGAACGAGAAACCTGGAGAAGAGCCTGACAAAGCAGAAGGATCATCCAAACTTCTGGAGACCAAGAAGATCGAGGATGGGAAAGAAGGTGAAGGCGAGGAGCTGGTATGTTTTCCGGTTGCACATGGAATCTGTGCTCTAGATTCTCAATGCTTACTGGAGGGTGCTAGTCAGAAGAAGATCAGCAGCTAAAGGCAGAGTTAGAGATGTTGGTAGAGCGACTCAAGGTATTTTGGAACTGGACGTCTCTTCGGAGGGCTTAATTGATACCAAGGAACCTGACGATAAACTGTATCGACCAGCGCTGGAAACCCTTCGGACTCTGATTCGGACGTCCACCTCTTCCATGACCTCTGTGCCAAAACCACTCAAGTTCTTACGGCCTCACTATCCTGACCTGCAAACACAGTACGAAAAATGGCCACCATCCGAAGACAAGGTGCTTTCGACCGATTTCACTTATTGCTCTAGTTGCTTATTCACTGTAGAGTCTTTTTGCTGATATTCTTTCCGTCCTCGCCATGACGTATTCCGATACCCAACCCCGAGGCACTCTCCGCTATCGTTTACTCGCTGCTGCCCTCCGTCCCCCCTTCTCCCCCCTCGCAGATCCTGGATCCTGGGGTCATGAGTATGTGCGACATCTCGCTGCAGAACTTGGTGAAGAATACAATCTGCGTGGCGAGGAGGATATCGGCTTGAGCGACCCTTCCGATCGCCCTCCATTTCCCGGTACCTTTGATGATCTTCGCGCGTTGACGAAAGAATGTGCTGTGTTCTTGTTGAATCATAATGCAGAACCAGATGCTGTGGATCTTCTGGAGGAAATTGAGATTATTGATGAAATTGTTGAGCTCGTGGATGAAAATAACTATAACAGGGTCTGTCAATATATGATTCGGTTTGTTCTTTCAGGATTCTCCCTCTATCCCTCCAGGTTTACCCCTCCTTGATAGATGCGTAAACCTCCTTCCTCCTACTGACGATGTCAACTTCTTGACTACAGTCCATGCGATCTATGTTCAATATAGAAAATTCCCTGAAGCGCTCGCTATTTCAATAAGGCTCGCAAATCCTGATATGATTCGTGAGGACTTCAATGCGCCCGCTAACCCGTATGTTCCATTCGGCTTTTACAGCTTGGACAGCAGGTTCATAGAACTATAGCTTGATGAAACGGCAACTTGCCTTTCTAATCGCTCGCGCACAAATACCTCTAGAGTGGTTGCATCCTATAGAAGACTCAGATACAGAAGAGATGTTTGAAGAGTTCCCAGAAGATCTAATCGAGTGTCTCAGCAACTTGCATCTGAGCACGTACTTCCGAGACTTTGGAAAGGAGCTTGGAGTATCAGAACCCAAGTCTCTTGAGGATGTTTACAAATCACACCTCGAAAATACACGTGAGTGTTGTACTTGATGTCTATCCATTAATTATTGAGGGCGTATAGGACCGGGTGTTAGCGCAAATATTGATTCTGCACGGGCAAACTTGGCTGGCACTTTTGTCAATGCATTTGTCAACGCCGGTTTCGGTAACGACAAGCTATTGGTTGAGGCTGATGAGGGTAATAGCTGGATCTACAAAAATAAAGACCATGGTAAGATTATGTTGTCAAAGTTTGAGCTCCCACTGATGTTTGCTAGGTATGCTGAGTGCTACTGCGTCTTTGGGCCTGAGTTTGCTCTGGGATACCGACATCGGCCTTTCACATGTTGATAAATATACCTATTCATCCGAGGAAAACATCAAAGTATGTGGTCAAAGGCCCATGTAGTTCTTGGGATTGAATCTCTTCTAGGCGGGAGCTCTCTTGGCTACTGGTATACTCAACACTGGAGTTCGAACGGAAGCAGACGCAGCGCTTGCCCTCCTTGGAGAATACACCGAGAATAAGTCTGTACCGCTTCAAAGCGCCGCCTTCATCGGTCTTGGCCTAGCATATTGCGGGTCACATCGTGAAGACATCATTTCCTACATACTTCCGCATGTTTCAGACGATTCTGTTTCAATGGAGGTCTCCTCGTTAGCTGCACTCTCGCTTGGTTTCATCTTCGTTGGAAGCAAGAATGGTGATATATCGTCTTCAATGTTGCAAACGTTAATGGAAAAACATGAAGCCGGTGATAAAGGCCTAGATGAAAAGTGGGCGAGATTCTTCGTACTTGGTTTGGCTCTACTATTTCTCGGTGGGTCCTTGTTTCAAATTTCATGCGTTCAAACATCCGCTCATGTGGCAATTCATCAACTGACAGGTGCACAAGAGGAATCCGATGCGACAATCGAGTTCTTGAAAGCAATTGATCACCCAGTTTCTAAGACAGCACAGGTACTCGTGGATGCATGTGCATATGCTGGCACAGGCAATGTACTGAAGATTCAAGGCATGCTGCACCATTGCGACGATCACATTGGCGTTGCCCCTGAAGGCGGAAAAGAAGAAAAGGACGATAAAATAGATGATACTTTCCAGGCATTCGCTGTAATAGCTATCTCGTTGATAGCGATGGGTGAGGATATTGGTGCCGAAATGGCTCTCCGACAGTTCAACCATCTTGTGAGTCCTTTTTGTACTTACTTTGCAACACTGACTCTTACATGACTCTTTATGGACCAGATGCATTACGGTGAACCTGTTATCAGGAAGGCCGTTCCCCTAGCCATTGCTCTAGTCAGTGCATCGAATCCCCAACTTCCTCTTCTCGATACACTATCAAAATACAGTCACGACAACGATCTCGGTGTCGCTCTCAATGCCATCTTTGCCATGGGTATAGTCGGTGCTGGCACAAACAATGCTCGACTAGCACAGATGCTCAGGCAGCTCGCTGGATACTACCAGAAAGAACCTGACTGCCTGTTTATGGTCCGCGTTGCTCAGGGACTCGTACACATGGGCAAAGGCACAATAGGGATCAACCCCTTCTTTTGTGACAGGGAAATCATGAACAAGTCTGCTGTTGCCGGAATCTTGGGCGTTCTGATGGCATTTATAGATGCCAAGTCCTGTGAGTTTAGATTTTTTGACGGGGCTACGTTTATGGACGGCTAATTTTATGGTTCAGTCATTCTCGACAAGTATCATTGGATGTTTTTCTTCCTTGTGCCTGCGATGTACCCCAGATTCATGATCACGCTAGACGAGGACCTCAAAAGTATTCCTGTGACTGTTCGCGTAGGACAGGCTGTTGATGTTGTTGGTCAAGCTGGCAAACCAAGAACGATATCTGGCTTCCAGACTCATCAGACACCGGTGCGGTTGGGTACGACAGAGAGGGCTGAATTGGGCACGGAAGAATATATCTCTTTTGCTCATGTGATGGAAGGTTTTGTTATTCTACAAAAGAATCCTGGGTGGGAAAAGGAGGACAAAATGGATGTGTAGATGTGTGTATGACTTTTATACACTTTTTTTTCTGTGTGAGATGCTGTATCAAAAAATCTTCGATGAGCAATGCACATGGATAGCAGAACTGAGTACTAGGTACTGATGAGTCTGTCAGCCCTGCCAAGTGCGCCATGCGACTTTTGAAGGACTGTGCACTGTTGATCATGGAACAAATTTCTTTTTGCATTCACAGTTGAGCTCAGATTAGGTATCTTAATCTATATTCATAAATAGCTCATAAAACTGCTGGTCCCCAAAAATGGAAAATGACCGATACTCTAACACATGGATACAGCACATTAGGGCAACTACAGTGTGCGGTGGGTCAGTGTAGAGTTCCATCTAGTCTGCCGAGGTAGATCACTTCAGGAAATCTTGAATTTATGTACAGTAGTAATACGATGGAAGATATCTATGCATGAAGGTGACACTGTACATTATATGTTCTTACACTGTTGCGTAAACACATCACTGTTGAGGGTTGAGGAAGTTCTTAGATATTATATGAACAATCATAATGTCCTATTGCCAAGTGAGGTGGATGTTGCGAAAGAAGAATACGCGAGCATAGCACAGTACGTCGTTGCACCAGTGAGCTCACCTAGGTAAGCCTTTATACAAGAGGTAGAGTAGTATCATAAGAATGATGGAGGAGAACTCAATGATCTTAATGATCTTATGCGCTATAGATAGTACGCTGAATACAGATGTGCAATATAACACAACACCAATGCTTATTCACAAAAATCTTGTCTTGCCTTATACCTGATACACATATACCCTCTTTTCTTCAACTACATCATTAGACCCTATATTCTCCTTGAATCTTATAGCGGTAAAATCAAAAGATCATGTGACTTTAATTTGTGTGTGCCTTCGCTCATAGTTTTTGGGCCTCTGCAAATGTTCAAAGTTCCGTTCTCTCATGGTATTTTCCCAACCTTTGCGAGCATTTGCGATCAATTTATATGAAATTCAGGATTGACCTCTGTCACCTCTCGATTGACCTCAAACTCTGTGTCGTCCTTCCATACCGCAGTAATTCTGCATGCCGCAAGGCGTACCGCATCTTCAAAAAAAAGAAATATTGAACGCACGCATCAGCGCAGAACTACGGAAAATGAGAAAAGACCAAGCGTTGTCCTTGGAACTACCGCTCAAACAGAGGTCGAAAACTGGAGCAAATGTGACCTCGCGCGATGCCTCGTCAACCCTCATAACCTCAATGGCCCGCCCGCCCTTCCACTTTCTGCAGCTACAGAACCTTATTCCTTGGCCACCTTACCGGGTAAACTCACGGAAATGATGAGTTTTTCTGAAAGCAACTTCCAAATCGTCATTCCGAAAGATACAAATTACGGTATGGGCACGCCAGACAAACAGATGCTATTTCAAGAATTTCCGTACTTGTGTGCTACGAGCGCCGCTGCTGTCTCAGATTCACAGTCCAAGGCTAAATCCGACAAGACATCCTCACCCAAAGGGTCGGAGAAAAACTCATTATTACCCGAAGAGTCGGAGATAGCGTCATTATCACCTACTGGTGAGGCCGAGCGGGTCAACGAGCGGGTTTCCAAAGTCCTGAATAAGGAGAAAAAAACGTTAGAAGCGCTTGCAAAAGTCATCGACCTTGTTAACGCGAACGCGAAAGGTATTACATATGAGAATAGAAGAAGGATCGTTCTTGAATTTTCGAGGCCTGAGAATCCTTTTGACCCTGGTCGTATTGAGGTTCAAGGTGAAGTCGGTTTATTACCTCTCGTATCACTTTTTAAATGACACCTCATCTAGCTGCGCTTCTCACTTACAAGATCCGCAACTTATGGAGTCACTTGACCACGTTTAAACGCGACGTCGGTAACCGACGCGGTCTGCTTAAACTCATCCATCAACGTGCGAGAATTCTGCGCTACCTGAAGAGACTGGATCAGAATCGTTATGATGTTATCCTTCGCCGACTTGCTCTAGACCCCAAAAGTGTTGAGGGCGAGCTGACATTGTGAATTTGCTCCTCTCCTCAATCACACATAATACTTAGTCTTGCCCCAACTAAAATAATGATAACTTCACCAAACTGAATGTGAGATGAACAGTCACAAAATATCAACTTCCGACCTCAGTTCCAATCCTCAGGGAGTCATGATCTTAGCCAACAGAGCCTATAATCACTGAACAATAACCGATGCAAGGGACAGACAAAGTGATTAACAAATGATTAACACATCTAATCAAAAGAGAGGGAAACGAGAGAATAACAATTTGACAGACGAGAACAAATGCGGCTGATGGTTGTCAGCCAACGTCAGAACTCAAACCTCCAAGAGCATTACAAGGAAAGCAAATGGAAAGCCACGAAAAACAATTTGAAAAGTCCAGCAACGACAAAGGAGATATTGACCCAATGCAAAATTGTGAATAAAGCGAAGAGGACAATGTGCATAGAGCGAATAAGATAGGAGTCGATGATGAAGTTGAATGAATAGGACAATGCAATGATGGTCGGGTATGGAATGAAAATGTAAGAGGTACCGATGCGATACGTCCAAATCCACTGAAGGGAGGAGAGCCAGGGGGGAAAGAGCCAGGGGGATCGCAGAGGAGATAATTGTAGTTGGAACCAAGAGCGTATGATCTGGCAAAGGCAGAAGGGCATACTAATGAACGGATAGCGGGATATTATGAAGAGATGATATAGATAGCATAGTTTACGATGTGTGGTTTGAAAACTGGGGTCCTGTTATCTCTCTTCTGTACCAGTAGCCCGTCCCGCTTCATGCTGGCGTCCCATCGGCTCACGCTCGAGGCGAAGCTCCACCTTCAGCCGAGACAGTTCTTGCACAAGATTGACCTGAGTTTCCTCTGGCCATCGATCAAGTGCCCACTCTCGCATATATATACTCGACTATAAGGACGTTAATACACTAGTAGGTTGATGACAATAGACGGTAAACCTTATAATATCGCTTTCCGGCATATTTCTTATGGAAGGACTCATGCCGAATTGGTTTGAGGATATAATTCAACATGATGTTCGCGGTAGGAACGAGCGCACTCTCAGGATATCCGGAGTAGTGGGCAAGGTTCGGCGACTGGACACACTGTCAGAACCGCAAGGAAGGAAAAATATGCAAATCCTACCCATTGATCATAGCCTAGAGCCAGCCTTGAAAGCCAGATAGATGCAGCAGCCATCAAAGACGGAGGTGCTGCGATTAATCGCCACTCGAGGCAGCTGATCTCCAAAAGATATTTCGCGAGGGTTCTAACCTTAACATCATAGCCATCAGCTTTACTAACTCGACGGAGATAATGCACAGGGTTAGGATAGCTAAGATTCCAGTCTAAAGTTTTGAGAACATAACGTTCCGCCTGGAGAATTTCCGATTCGGTATAGGTTGAGTCGGCACAAAGCAGGAAGTTCGATACAGCAGGTGAGATGATTTCCTCAAATTTTGATGCGATGAATAGACAAGTCACGCCCACCAGCTGAAGTTTCGCAAGAGAAACAACACGAATAGAGAGGAAACGATCAATAAGATTGACGCAAAGAAATAAGGTTTCAGGGAGAAGGCGGAAGCGGACATGGACCTGAATGAGCCAGTCCATGAGAATCCCACGCATTTTCCACGCAAGCTCTCTCTGGCTTTCCATGTAATGAGGGTTAGGCATCGTGGTGAGCTATGCCAGAGATTAATGTCATAATGCCATGGATAACAGCAATTACAAACCTCCACCTGGCGCAGATATTTGAATATATCCACAACGTATTCACTGACCATCAAAGGATCGTCAACGTCATCGGCATCAAGGTCGTCCCACGGCGAGTTCTCTGGATCAGCCTCAATTTCATTGGCATAGGCTTCGAGCTCAGCATTGATTCGAGCAGTAAGGAAAGCTTCCTCAGTGGTCTGTTTTTGCTCCGGGGGTTCCGATGATGTACGTCGCCGCTTCATGCCACGATGATCCTCAATATCGTCCTCTTCTGCCTGCAGCTGAGCTTTCGTTCGGCTCTCCCGGACATAAAGTTGTTTAGATGGCTGTCGTGCAACTTTCGTTGGCAGCGGTCCGCGTTTGATGAGGCCGGGTACAACGGGAGGGTCGACGACCATGGCGTAATCATCGCCAACAGGCTTTCCAGCTGCTTTCATTGGTACTACAGTAGCCTCCTTTTCCTTCCCAACAACGCGAGATGCGGGGGCCCTGGCAATTTGTTTGGTGCCAACTGTCCGCAAAGGGGGACGAGTGGCCGCAGGCTTTGTCTTGAGTACGACGCCATCAAAAGACTCCTTAGTATTTTCTTTCTCTTTTCCCTTCACAACAGTGTTTTTGGATCTGTTGTTGACGACGACTTCCCCAAGAGCTTCGCGCTTTCGTTTGACAGCAGTGGGGTCTGCCTTAACATCACCAGTGGTGGACTTTGCCCTTGATGCTGCTGTCGTCCGGGTGATCCCGCCGAGTCCAGTAATACCTGCTCCAGACGGTGGTTTTGCTCTCATCGCTATTCGCGAGGGTCTAGCATTTGCATTTTCATCGTCCTTGAGAGCAGTTGAGCGGGTTACCCGCCCTGCACGGCGTGTCTATATACTAGTCAACGAATGTGAGTAGAAGGATAGCTACATGAGCATACTGGTATAGCTGACGACATAACAAAAGCCCCTCAAAAAAGTGTCGTGAAAAAGAGGACTGTAGATGGTCGCAGATGATAGGATGCAATTACCATCTTCAAACAAAAGGTATATCCAACCACACGTGACATACCAAATACGTACAATTAACTGAAACGCGTCTGTCACGGGATCGTCGCCACCTCTGGAGTGTTCTTGGTCCCTTTCCTCTAACACAATGGGTTTCAAAGCAGCAATAGATCAAATATTCGCTCTGATGATGAGTTTTTGAGTCTGTAGAATAAGGCTCAGACCCTGAAAACACAGAACTGATATATTCAGTCTACCTCTAGATAATTATGTAAATAAAGTTGAAAACAATGCTGAGTGTCTACGCTGGGAGTTAGCAACAAGAATATTGCTTTTTTTAAATTTAGCAGGTAACAAGTTACGCTACTTAAATATTAGAGAAAGAAATGAGTAAAATGAAGAAGAAAGATTGTGTTGCTGCTTGACTACGTATGCAAACAAGGAAAACAGAAAGAGTCAATTGCTTATAAGAAAGAGATGAGATTGGAGAGGCATTCTCCAGAAATGAACCTGTTGCATTCGAAGAGAGTATAGAATCTGGTTGTCGCTGCAAGGACATTCGTAACAATGATTGTGAGAATAATAAGATAATTAAGATAAATAATAATTCCTCATACGTCGTGATTGTTCAGCCCACCTGTATTTTGATAGACATGAAACTGTACTTCAAATTTCTAACAAACTTCAGGTTATACACAATATTTTGTTAAATAGCCATTGGTTCAGTTTCTGAATTTAGGCTACGCTTATGTAGAAAACAAAGATAAAGTATCGCTGAAATTACCCTATCAACTTCCGTGATGACTTCATCACAATTCTGGGTCGGAAGTCTTTCCGATCTCTTTTAGGCAAAATATTGTCTCATATGACTTATTCCACGGTATGTTCTTATTCTTCGTCTTGTATCCTCTTTTGACTGAATGGCCTCAGACACTATTATCTGCACTTCAAAGAGGCCTTTAGACCCAACACTCCTCAACCTCGAGGAAGATGAGGCAACGTTCTTTAAATTATTGACTGGGATCCAAGATGAGGAAGAATTGAAGAAGCATATAATTCATGTTCAAAGGAAGGCATATCAGGCACGTCTTAACCGGAATTCTACCTCAAGTTGCTTTCACGTGCTTAAGACTTTGGTGGTAGGTTTATGGATACCCATGTATCCAAGCTTTTGCATTTACGAAGTGAATGATACCTGACTCTGATATCCGAAATCGAACTGATACGTCCTCTAGACTGAAAATATCACGTCATCCTACATACAAACAAGTACTTGAGCTCCATAAGTCTCGCCCAGGCGCAATCCTTCTTGACATTGGGTGCTGTTGTGCGTAGCTCTATCTGACTCACTTTGCTCGGTCTCATGTCTTTGATCTCAGTTGGAAACGATTTGAGGAAAGCAGTTGTTGATGGCTGGCCTGTCGAAAACGGAATTGCCTCTGACCTCCGTTCAGGTCCGTTTTTGCCCTTCTTGTCCTGAATTGAGACTCAGTTGATCGTTCTAGAATTCTGGGAGTGTGGTCATGAGCTATTTAAATCAACATCAGAAACTTTCCCTGCTGCTTTTATATCCGGTGATGTCTTCAACCCTGCCCTGATAGAGCCCAGAGAGCCATTTTACTCCGAGCCGACCGCACCTCGTCCTCCCGGCCTAAGGATCTTGAAATCTCTGACCCCATTACAAGGACATGTCTCAGCCATACATGCCTCGTCGTTCTTCCACCTATTTGAGGAAGAAGAACAACTGAAGTTGGCTCGCCAACTTGCGACACTTCTGTCTCCCCTGCCGGGATCCACCATATTCGGAATGCATGGTGGTCGACCCGCGAAGGAATTTAGGACAGAGGTGATCAACTCTCGTGGCAGTCATATGTTTTGTCATTCTCCTGAGTCATGGACAGACCTGTGGGATGGCGAAATTTTCAGGAAAGGAAGTGTTGAGGTTGAAGTCAAGTTGCTTGAACGCGAGCCCAGAAGGTTCGATCCACCGGGGATCATTATGTACTTGTTGGTTTGGTCTGTTATCCACCGTTAGAATAAGATTGCGTGGGGTATTTTTGGGCTATGTACCGTGGTCAAACGACAACTTCATGTGCAACGTTCAGTGCTGCAATCGAGGAACCCGGCCCGCCGGCGATATTGGTGACACAAATTATCACTTGACTTCAGAAGAAAACGTCGTTGTTATCTCAAGAGCTTGAGACGTTGCTGTCATATAATAGGCCCCTGGAAAACTCCCATGCAGGTTGATCAAATCGTTTTGGCGGACCCGTCCTATGAAGTCTGTCATGATCAAATGTTGAGCGGCCCAACCGGATTTTATCTACCACGAAAGTGACCTGGAAACTATCTCGAAAATACAAGTTGTTTGCCTGCTCGGCAATGAAGGAAGATGTGAAATGTTTATATGTGAAGGCATGATATGATACTGCTAGGCAGTGGTTTTGGCTGTCTGATGATCATAAGTGACCGGTATTTCCATCGGGCTGTCAACATCAAAGAGATTGAAGTGATGCCTACTTATCACGAAAACAAAAGGAAACTCATCCTCGATCTATGATCAGCCTCGACCGCATTCCTTGTTCCTCCTATCCTGCAACATCTAGAGAGCATTTTTTGCGCGGTCTTTTTTCCGGCTTTTTTTGGTCCATATTCTTAACCGGATGACATCAATATTTCCTGAGCCTCATAATCTCTGACTTTCCAAAGATTGATCGACCATTTCCTGGCACAAGTGTGAAGATGACTTCTTTGGTCACCTGAATAAATAGATGCTCTTCGATTCCAATTACAGTCTATTTTCAGGCGCTATTTAAGAGCTGAGTTTCATAGCTCAGGTAGAAAACAGCCCTCGTCCTGTCCTATCAGCGACGAACATGCAGAGCGACGACATATCTACGAAACAAACTTTCAAGAAATTTGAAAGTTTGTCGGTTGGCAGCAGCTCTTCGAGCTCACTCGCACAAACAGCCGTAAAAATACGAGATGCGGTGCATTATATTGAAAGTATAAAGGAGCGATTTCTAGAAGACGAATCGGAGGTGTATGATGAGTTTTTATTGTTGATGAACGAGTTCAAAAATCACTCGTCAGTCATGCGTCGTTCAACTACTGATTCACTCATGAAATGATCGCCATGCAGTATGAATACGACGGACGTGGTCAAGAGGATCAAAATGCTTTTCTATGAGCACCCGGACCTTATAGCAGGTTTTGACTATTTCCTTCCACCAGGCTATTCCACCTCTAATCAGGTGGCTGAGACGACTGAAGAAGAAGAGACAGGTGATGGTAGCGATGGATCTAGCACCGCAAGTCCTGGAGAAAGTAGGTAAAGCAGCAAGATTCTGAGTATTGAGCCTCACATGATTAATACATGCAACAGGCTCGCGATCAGCCACTCCAACACCAGGTGACATACAGAATGAAGAGAAATTGTGTGGAGAGTCTACTATCACCTACATCCAGCGAGTAAAGCACCAGTGTGATGCAGAGACTTGGGAGCAGTTTATGCTTATTCTATCAAGACAGTATGATGATCAAAGCCCTCTCGATGTGGTAGGTATCTACTCACAGGACTTCATCTGCACATTTCACGTTGAAAAATGGGAAATTATAGGAGGAAATGATCAAAGATGTCGAAGAGCTATTTGAGGATCATCCTGAGCTCATACCTGGATTTCGAACATTCTGGACAGAGGAAAGGCAGGAAAAGAATTCCAAATCTTCAGGAAAGCACATATCAGAGACATAAGACGAATCTGGGTTAGATAAAAACAACAACTAAGTCATTTCAGATCCACTGCGCCTACAGATTTCATTTTCAGTCTTTTGAACAGGACGGAGGTGTTTGTAGGGTGTTGTTTATCTTCGATGTATCTGACACCCAAAGGGATCACCCCATGATTGATTTTTGATGGTTACTTACAGCAAGAAAGACTCCTGCAAAGAATCTCTTTGTAATTGAGAGCCTGAAATGATGTCTGCCTCGTTCGTCCAAACTGTTAACAATTTCGGCATCGAGGCGGGCCGTCTCATGACCATATTCTCTCACCTTAGGAACCGTCCAAAGATTGTCATCACAAGAGACCTAGGGCCCGAGGCTTCGGCACTGATTACACCCAAAGATTCCTACGAGGTTGATTCTGGTGTATCTTTATGAGTAGCGACTGTGACCTAATTTTCATCCAGGTCGTTCAATGGCAACAAGGCAAAGCATGCGGGAGGGACTGGATTTTGGAAAATGTCCGTGGTGCCTCGGCGTTAATCGTCACTATTATCGATAAGGTGAGCGGGTTTTAGTAGGTTCGTCTAATCACTCAAATCATCATTATTTGTAGGTGGACGCGGAAGTGTTGGATGCAGGTAAACCGAGCGGTTCGGATCCACTTTAGTCTAATACTTGATCCCAGCTGGAGATAACCTTCGAGTTATCTCAACGATGTCTGTTGGCTATGGTATGTCAAATTGCTGGAGAAACTCCCCTATTGATGTAATCTCTATCAGAACATTTAGATGTGCGAGCAATTGGGTCTCATGGAATCAAGATCGGCTATACTCCCGATGTGCTAACCGATGCAGGTACATCTTTTTGACATGATCTTGCTTTGCGCTAATTCATCCCGAGTTGCGGATTTATCTGTTATGCTTGCGCTCATGGCGGGAAGGAATGTTCGTGAAACAATGCAAATTGTTGATCAAGGCAGAGTAAAGCAAAACCTATTTTATCTTGAACACCTCTTATTAGGATTACCTAGTGGCCTAATTTCAGCTGGGCCCCTTTCCTGTTCTGTGGTCCGCAACTTGGCGCTTCTCCTGTTTCTCTGAGACGTACTGCGGGCTTCATCGGTTTCGGGAGAATTTCACAAGCCACTATCAGTCGTCTTGTTACCTTTGGGATTACCGATTGCCTTTACACCAATAACCCTGAAAGCAAACCAGATACGGATCGGGATCATGCGCTACGTCAGAAATTTGGACTGCAGACATTACGGCGTGTTAATTTAGATCAACTCGCTCAGGAGAGTGACATAGTATTTGTGCTTGCACCTGGTGGCCCGTCGACATATCATATTGTTAATGAAGCATTCCTGAAGAAAATGAAGAAAAGCTCCATACTCGTTAATGTTGCAAGGGGATCGTTGGTAGACTCAGATGCTTTAGCGAAAGCACTGAGGGAAAATTGGATTTGGGGCGCCGGTATCGATGTCGTCGAGGGTGAACCTAATATTACTCGAGAACACCCTTTAATCAAGGAACCTAGGTACGTGTTTTTTTTACCACGAATTCTCAAACCTGTTGAACTCTTGATGTCAGGTGTGTTGTGCTACCTCACATCGGAAGTGCCACCATCCAGACTCGGATTGAGATGGCATGCCTAAGCATTCGGAATGCTCTTTCTGCTCTACAAAATAAACCCATGCCGCAGGAGCTCTGTCTTTGAATGTATTGGTTTAGAGAACTGTAATCTATATGATAACCGAGTTGATCATGACAAGTTCATCGAACTTGATAATGTTACATCAAAGCAAATCAGAGGTTCGAACCAAGTACATGTGGCAGAAAGATACTGAAATGCCCATAAACTTGTTTGAGATCGCGCTCTTGATGATTTTGGCACTAATGCCTCTGCCTCCGCCCTCATCAACCGCCGCAAGCACTGCCGCCTCGGGTCATCAAGGTTTTGAGTGCCTTGAACTCAAAGATCTACTTTGAAGTATCGCTTCCGTTTCCATCGATGACAGCCTGAGAATGATCTTGGAGGTATCGATTCTGGATCTTGCCAATTGTAAATGCTCATATGCAGCTATCTTGCCAGTAGATGGATAATGCTCTTATGGATCAAATTGAAGGTATGTTTTCTTTTTTTCTCATCCTCTTTTCTGTCCAATGGCATTATAAATTGCTATCGATATTAACCATAAACAGGAGGAACTTTGCCAACATAGATTGTAGTAAAGATTCAAGGGATAATCAGTCTAACCTGACTCCTCTTTAAATAATAGACCATGTGAAGTTCCGTAGTGATAATAATGCAATACATGTTACATGCCAATCAGGTCGTGTTCTTGTGTATAGGGAGGGGCATGATGAACAGGCGATAAATGTTGTCTTCTTCCCTTTCCGTCCCTTTTTCTCTCCCAGCGTACGAGGTGACAGTTTTCTGGATGAATGAATTGCCTGACTGGTCCGTCAAACCCCCACTAGAACCTCGAGTGCCTGATGCACCAAGTTGCGTTATTCCATGCACTAGACTGGCCTCGATATGACGTGGGTTGAAGAAATGCTAATGAGACGGATAGCCGGTTAGTATCAATGCGCCTGGAGTTGATAATTTCGACTCACATGATTCCAGCGATCGATGACGGCCACAACGCCTTTCGTTTTGCCCTTTTTCATTTGTTGACGGATGACACTTGTGCTGACGGAACCTGACAGCGTATTCAGAGATAAATGACGATTATAGAGAGTCAATTCGAATATCCTCACCCACGACGGGTAGTATCGAGACGATAGGCAGCCTTGCCCGATGTTCTTGCTGTTCTGTGAGCCGTCCAGCTTCCTTCACCTCCTCCAAAAACCTGGCCAACAAAAGGAGATATTTCGGTGTCAGTGTAAGGGCCTCTCACAGCTGTGATGACAGTAGCACTTACCTCGTCCAATCAGATTCGCTAACATCGTGCGAGGCAAACGGGTGTGGAGTAACTTGTGAAGGTGGTGGTAGGGCAGGAAAACCATGTGTCAAGAATTTCCCTGAGGCGATCAGGAATGTGGGTTCGAAAGACGGATATTCCTGCTGTGGGGCTCGCCGAGAGAAAGGCATAGAAGGCTCCGTCGAGATGGCATAGGTAGCATGCGAGTGACTGGAGAATGAGGGATAGTCGCCAGGTTCAGAGTTGAAACTTGGACTGGAATATGCACTCGAGCTCGAAGACTGAAGCTGAATTAACTGGGGCTGCTCGGGTGCCATGTCTGCCGTTTTCACTGAGCCCGACGCTGTTGGAAATTGCTCTGTTTCACGGTGACTATAGTTCGGGGGAGGATGGTTGGGAGGTGGGTGAGCAGAACCGTTCGTACGTGAGGATCTTTGGGGGGAGAGAAATGTTCCTGGGTTATCGAAGCAACTGCCATCGATATTAGTATCGGCATTCGAGGCATTGCGAAAAGGATTGCTAGATGCGCTAGTGTTTGAATCGATACTCGAGTCCATTGTAGTGTAATGATGGGGGAAAAGAATAAAGAGTGACCAAGACGACCAGGTTTCATTGAATAAAAAACCAATGTTCTCCTTTTACAGTTTTCAGGTGATTCTGTCGATCTTCAGTCGAATCAACAGAGCCTGCTGTCAACTCAGATAGCGTCAGTCTATGCAGACGCGGTAATCAGTGTAAACTACAAACCCACTCTCATTTTTCGATTACAGAATCAATTTAGCTGATGTGAACATGACGACATCAACAACAC
>Ga0153944_1000567_pt1 | contig 15914 bp, 9 predicted proteins | sample TSNJ028MetaG_FD_104703 | JGI IMG/M metagenome (GOLD analysis project Ga0153944, IMG submission 104703) | Attine ant fungus gardens microbial communities from New Jersey, USA - TSNJ028 MetaG | ecosystem: Host-associated > Fungi > Mycelium > Unclassified | place: USA: New Jersey, Wharton State... | reverse complement strand
ACATTGCGGTAAGTTGTGTAGGTTTCAGCCGCGGTATGGGGAGTCGCGAAAAAATTTTCCAGCTCAAAGAGCGGGTTAAGGCTGCCGGCAGGCTCCGACTCAAACACGTCGGAAGCTGCCGCAGCCAACTTACCTGATTTCAACGCACGGTAAAGGGCGGCTTCGTCCACCAGAGCCCCGCGGGATGTATTCACAAAGCAGGCCCCGTCTTTCATCCGGGCAAAGGTTTTGTCGCGCATGATGTGATATGTCTCAGGCAGGCTGGGCATATGCATACTGATAACATCCGATGCGGCAAGAATCTCTTCTATGGAGACTATTTCGACGCAAAGCTCCCCGGCTTTTTCTATATTAGGATATGGATCACAAGCTTTAATGACCACGTCAAAACCACTTAGCTTTTTGGCTACCTTCTGGGCAATGTCACCAAAGCCCATCAGTCCCACAGTCATATGCGATAGATCCCGACCCATAAATCGGTCCCATTTTCCCTGACGGATAGACGTGTTGAAATTGGGAGTTCTTCGCAGACACGAAAAAATATGGGCTATTGTCAGCTCCGCCACCGAATTCGAGTTCATGCCCTTTGCGTTGCTGACCACGATCCCGCGGCTCTTGGCGTCTTCCAGATCAATGTTGTCCACACCCACTCCAAAGCGGGCCAGGGCTTTGAGTCTGGAAGCTTTCTTAAAGATTTCCATATTCCATGTATCTACTCCGACCACAACACCGTCAATATCGCCGACAACAGCCAAAAGCTCTTCCCGGGTCATGGGGCGGTCTTTATTATTTTCTATTACATCCACGCCGTTTTCTTCCAGCAGCTTCTTAGCCTCAGCGCAGTATAAGGAGTAGTTGGTTGCTGTAACCAGTACCTTTCTGTTTATCATAATTTCACACATTCTTCATTATATTTTCTTGCGGCGTGAATAATTTTCGCGCCAAATCAACCATACGTGTGAGCTGATCTATCTCCAGCATAGCTGTATGATCCAACAGCTCCGCGTCCTTTACCCTGGTATGTACCGAGCTGAAATTGCCCAAGCTCTGCTGGTAATATTTCGCGTTAACCGGATAGACTTGACGCTCGATCAGCGAGGCTACCGTTAGAAAATCAGCAACCTTACGAGCCTTTTCAGGCTCTTTGGCAAAATTATTTATCAGCCATACGTAAAGATCAGCGTGAAAATTTGCCATAACGCCGCTGAAGCCGCCGGCGCCCAAGCTTAAGCTTTCCAGCAGGGTGGAGGTGTTCGCGTTAAATAGCTTAAGCGTGCTGCCCTTAATTGCCGCAAGCTTCGCGGCTATATTATCAATGCTGCAGCTGGTATCCTTGATGAAATAAAACCGGCCTGTATCGGCGCACCATGCAAGCAGCTCAGGGGAAATAACGCGCTTATACGGATAAGGGCACTCGTAGAAGCCCAGCGGCACATCAGCAGGCAACCGGGCCAGCAGCTTTTGCAGATTATCAAGCCAAACACGGTCGCTTTCGTCCTCCTTAGCCAAGCGGTTAGTCAACAGGATTACAGCGTCCGCGCCGGTTTGGGCAATTGCGTTCAGCTCCCCGGCCTGGCTGTCAATGGTATCGGAAATGTGGCCGGAAGCCAAAACCGGCACCCGGCCCGCCGTATATTTTGTTACAAACCCAGCGATCGCCACACGCTCCTCTAAGCTAAGAAAAAACATTTCACTGGATTGGCAGACCGCAAAAAGCCCGGCCGCGCCATTTGCTATATACCAATCAATAATTCTTCCCAGTGAAGCAAAGTCTACCTTATCATCAGCCGTAAAAGGGGTGAGCATGACAGGATAAACACCATTTGGAAACTTATCGTTCATATATTTGAATCTCCTTTATTCTACCCAATATTGGGGCGTTGTTAAAATGCCCATTGGTTGCAGCTGATATTCATAGCTCCATTTGCTGCCGGTTGTGCGCCATAAATTCGGGCCATGCCATTCTTCGGTATAATCGGCATTATGAACCGCTCCGAAGGCGTTGCTTCGATTACCGAAAATTTTTAACCGCAAAGTATGGGCGCCTTCTTCAATATGTCCGCAATTTATCTGATAAGGAGCCAGCACAATGTTGCCAACCTTTCCGCCGTCCAACTCTACCTGAACCAATGCCCCGCGGTAATGGGAAGTCTCCAGATATAAGCAGCCGGCCCGGCATTCAACAGGAATCTCATATATGATATTGCCAGCGTAAAAAGGCAGGCCCTGTTGCGTAAAGTCGCCGTAGTATATTTTTTTCGGCGCTTCGATGATTCTTTTTTTCCTTCCACAAACCTGCACTCCGAAATCTCCCAAGAGATAACACCATTCCACATTTGTTTTTGGCCCGAAGGGGATAGTTATTTCCAAGATATTTTCCCCTTTGATCAATTTGCTTAAGGGAACCTTCTGTATACTCTCATCTACATACCAGCCGCGGGCTTTGCTTGGAATACTGCTGCCGTTCAAGTAGATCCGGGCGTTTTCAGGGCGCTCCATAGCCAAAATTGGCTGGTTCACCTCTATGCCGCAATCAATTTTAAAACGCAAGCGGAGGGTGTTCTTACTTTCATGCCCGCCGGGTTGAACCCAAGGCTGCGCGAGGGCTTCCATTCTAAGAGGATAGTTCAGCTTCTGACGAAATTTATTATCTATCCTAAGAATTTCATCCTCTTCTTGCCATTCTCCGTCATCGAAGGAGTACTCAGCCATATCCAGAAGCATAACATTCGGTTCTTCCAGAATATAGCTTTTTGGTTGAGGAAGATACTTTTTGTTCTTAGGAATTATATATGAGGGTTTTGCTCCGCAAAGCTCACCTGTTTTCTTATCCAGGGCCAGCAGCAGGCTGTCATGCTGAGAGCAATAATATGTAATTAATGTATTCCCGTTTTTATATTCTGCCGTTATAGGAGTAATTTCCCCATTAATTGTGTCATATATGACGGGCTTATACTCTCCTTTTATTTTGATTTCCCATTCCTCAAGGCCGCAAATATGCTCATTAAGAGGCTTATTCACATGGCAAATAAATATCCATTTCCTGTCTCCGTCATTTCTTAATTGATAAAACAGATTACTTCCGCGGCTTCCTGTTTTTCTATCCTTGATATCGATATCCCTGTAAGGCTCCAGCGCTTCCAAGAGACATCCTCGCTCATAAGGTATTTGAAAGCATTTTTCAGCTAATTCGGAAGGCAGACTGCTTTCTTTCGCGTCCAGATACTTAGGAGGCTGACCGGCAAAAATTACCTTTCCCCCTGAGGCGGCGAAGGCTGCCAATGCTTTAAACGTGGAGCTTCTAAGCGTGCGGCATTCCGGAATAATAATTACCTCGTAAGCCATTTTGCCTACTTTAAAGCCAGGGCCTGCATCATCTTCTTCCTCGCTTAAAATTGCTTCCGATATAAAATCGAAGTCTATCAACCCAAATAAAAGCCATTTGATAATATTTTCAAAGTTTGCTTCCAAGGTCTGACGGACTACAAATGTCTGCTCTTGATTACCCCAATAAAGCCAATAGGATTCAACCGGATGGATCACGCCGACCCTTACTGCCGGTACGCCTCTGGTTAAAGCGGTATTTAATCTGGCGAAATGATTTTCAATATATGGATACTCCTCGTACCAAGGAGATTGATAGCCGATACTGGCCGGGTAATCTCTTTTTGCCTCTCCCTCCATTGATACCCATGTCAGATGCGGAACCCGTACCGTAACGCCCAAGGCAGCCTGCCAGTCTCCCGCCAGCTTATGATTGCGAAAATCAAAGGTCCAACCGGTAACGCCGTACAACTCGCTCATTACGCCTTCTCTCCCAAGCAGCCGCGCAACGCTTTGCGCCTGTTTAGCCGTGGATAATTCTCTTCTGTCGCATAGCATGTCTATGCCGGGAAGCCCAAAGCCCTTTAAAGGACGCATGACCTCTCCGGCAGCCATAGTTTGAGAATGCAGGGTTATCTCATGCATCATATGACCGGTTAATAAAATCCCATGTTTTTTGCACCAATCGCCAACATTATCTCCAAACGCCTGTGAAAACCGCTCACAAACATGCCGGTGATAGTAATACCGAACCTGCGAAACGGCCGGCCCATCCATTTCCCAAAACAGTTCAGGCAGATGATCAAGCAAGGCCAGCCCGAAGGTTTGTTGAAAGGTTTCGTCAAAGTCATCGGTAAAGGGAATGATTACGGGCCTTTTCTCGAAGGGGCTGTTCAGCGCTTCTTTATGGCAGGTTTGCGGTTCATCTGTAAATATGGCCGGTATTACGCTTCCGAAGCCGTCTTTTAATTCCGCGTAGTATTTTTCATGAGTGCTTTGGATAAATTGATCAATAGCGTTTTTATCCAAGGTATTAACATAGGCCTGATTATTGAACCAGGGAGTATCGCCGGATATTTCCAAGCAGGCGCGCCAGATGTCTGCATCATTGGCAAAATCATCGGCAACCCTTTCATAACCTGTCAGATATCCTTCCTCATTTAATATTATTTTATATTTTCCCAACAGCAGCCTGTTTTCGCTTCGTACCGCGCCGGCGGTCGAATTATAAGCCTCCTCCCTGGTCTCGTGATATTCGGCGGGAGAAAACACCAAAAAGCGGGTCCTGTTTTCCGGGCCTTTGGTAATCGTCCCACCCGCGCTGCCGGAGGGCCATCTGTCCTCGTCATATAGCCAGCACAGCATATTTTGCTTTTCCGCCTCTTCTTTGCAGGCGCGTACACAGCTAAAAAATTCCTCTCCCAAATATTCCGTATCTAACCCAATGCGGCAATGGATATGGAACCCGCCCATGCCCATTTTTTTAAACCCTGCAATTTGTTTAAGCAATTGCCCTTTGTCGAGCCGGCAATTCCATGCCCAAAAAGGCGCCCCGCGGTATTCGCTGGTAGGGTTCATAAATAATTGTTCATTCAGTTCTTTATCCGCTGATTTTTTGTAAAGCATTTTAGATTTGCCGCCCTTCTATACTTTTATTACTTTTATTTGTTAAGGTTTCGGTACTCTATAGGTGTATAGCCTGTCATTTTCTTAAAGATTTTGAAAAAATATTTGGGATTTGAATATCCAATTTCATCCGAGATGCTTTCCGCGCTTAAATTAGTTTCCAATAATAACTGTTTTGCCTTTTCCAGCCTTATTTCACTGAGATAATCGTTAAAGCTTCGGTTCAACCTTTCCTTTAGCATATTACCGCAATAAGCCGGTGTAATAAAAAATCGGGATGAAATATCCTGAATGGTAAGCTTTTTATGGTAATTATTGTCGATGTAGTCCGTAATCAAATTGAATATATCGATTTCCTTTTCATCATTTATCTGTATGGACTGTAAAATTAAAATTATATACCCGGATATCTCCTTTCGGATTTTTTCGATAGAACCGCAAAACAAGTAGCGCTTGTAAAAAACCTTCATTATATCGTCTGTTTCCGTTTTGTTCCGGACGGCGTAATCATTGACCATATGTATTAGACTGCCGCATAAATCTCCTATTTCGCCTAAAGTATGATTTGCCGCGTTTATTTCGTCAATAAATTTCGTTAATATGTCGTTGGATTTATCAGGATGATACTTTAAGTTAAAAAATATGTTTTTTATATATTCTTCAGGATAAGCGCGCTCTTCCGTTTCTTCATATTCCTTTGAGGCTAATATTTTTTTTTGATCGGTAAAGCGTATGCCCCGCAGCATTTTATCATTGAGGTTATAATATTTGTTAAGCTTATTCAGGCCCTTAAAGACATCACTCATACAAATAAATATCTTATTGTTTTTTATAAGGTCCTGAACTATGAAGGCTGTCATCTTGCCTTTGCTTATTATCCTCTCCATATCTTCCGGCTGTTCACTGCTCATAACAATAAAAAGCTGATGTCCGTTAGACGGGTTTTGCAAAACATAATAATCAATGTCACTTAAGAATTCTTTACATATATCCTTTACTGCTTTTACTAACTCCTTTTCCTTTGTGTTAACTGTAATAAGCAAATAATAGCGGTTTGACTCATCGGCCACAGTTTCGCTCCAGGGGGATAAAATTGCCTCAAGCAAAGCGTTTTGTCCGCTTTTACTTTCAAGAGAAGCTACTGTCTCCCTTAGCTGCACAATGCTTTTTTGCTGTTCTATTTGAGCAATTGCTTTTTTAAGCTGTTTTTCTATTTCCTCGGATGAAAAAGGCTTTAGCACATAGCCGATCACGCGTTCCTCTATGGCTTTATTTAAATAGTCAAACACCTTATAGCCGCTGATTACAATTACCGGTTTGTTGGGAAACCGGATTCCTATCCTTTCTAAAAACTCCATGCCGTCCATTTTAGCCATTTTCATATCCGTAATAATAATATCCGGGTTTACTTCCTCAATCAGCTGCAGTCCTTCCACACCATTTGCCGCCTCGCCGGCGCATTGAATCTCTATAGAAGATATCTCGTTGATTTTATTGATCAACCCTTTACGGATAATGACCTCGTCATCCACAATAATATAATGATACATAACACTTTATCTCCCATTCAAAAATGGTAAAGTCAAGGTAACCGTCGTCCCTTCATTCGGCTGACTGTCAATTTCCAATCCGTACCTTTCCGAATACATCAATTGCAGCCTTTTATTGATGTTTGACAGTCCAATGCTGGAATTTTCAGCGCCTTCCGGAACAGATGAAGCAAAGCATATTCTATTCCTTACTTTTTTAAGGGTTTGTTCATCCATTCCTAAACCGTTATCTTTTACATATATAATGGTCTTATCCTTCCGCCTAACGACCGAAATGATAATGATCCAGGGATGGCCTTCTCCAACTAAGCCATGTTCAATTGAGTTCTCAACAATAGGCTGAAGCATAAATTTCATTACTTTTTTTTCCAAAAGCCCTTCCTCAATATCCAGCTCTAAGGATATGCCGCTTCCAAAGCGAATTTCCTGAATGGCAATATACTGTTTTATATGAGCGATTTCAGCCCGTAATTCAACCTCGTCTTCTTCAAATTCAGTGCTGTACCTTAACATATCTCCCAACGCTTTGGACATAGTCGCGATTTGCTTGTTATTTTCCATATTGGCAAGGCAGTTAATATTCTCCAGCGTATTAAATACGCAATGGGCGTTGATTTGGGACGTCAGGCTTTTAAGCCTGGCTTTAAGGTAATTGATCTCACTTATATATTTTTCTTCTATCAGTCTGTTGATTTCTTCCATCATTGTTTCATAACATCGGTATAATATGCCGATTTCATCTTCCCGTTCCTTGTAAGTACTGCGGAAAAACAAGTCCGTTCTTTTTGTTTGCTGCATAATATTGGCAAGACCCACTAAGGGTTTAACAAACAGCTTCTCCATAACATACAGAAGGATGCCAATTATAATGATCACAACGAAGATCAAAACCAATAAATAGTTCATATTTTTTGTGTAAAACTCGTAGAATGGGGCAAGTGATACTTCTGAGACTATTTTCCACTCATTAGCTGTTAACGTGCCGTAAACATAGGCTTCTATGCCGCTGCTAATGATAACGCCGCTTCTGTTTTCCGCGATAGCTTCCAATTGGCTGTCCGTTAAATCTATATGATCCATGTCCCCGTAAATGATATTTCCTGTGCTATCCATTAGGAAGCTCTTGCTCCAGGACATGCTGTTATCGGAGATCCCGCCAAAAATATCATTGTTGCACGCAATGGCGAGAATGGCGGTGTTGGCGCCCTTAACATCCGTAAAGCGCCGGGCCAGAACGACCAATTGTCTATGCTGATTATCCGTGGAACCAGGCTGCAAAATATCAATAACCTGAAGCTTCCCTGGTTCCATTAAATTATTGTACCATTGCGCTTGCTGGTAATTCTTCTCCAGTCCCATCTCTCTGTTTTTGACAAATGAATAGGTGTAACCGCTTTCCGTAAATAAATATACTCCTTGGGCATATTCATTATTTCCAATCAAATTCATGCAAATATAGGTGAACATCCGATAGTTTAACAATCTTTGATTTGCTGTGGGCAAATCGTTCCCGCTTTCCATGCCGCAGATAGACAGCATCACACTGTCATTATCATAACTGCTGAATATGAGCGAGGTGAGTAATTGATCAAGGTTTTCCAAGGTTCTGTTAATATTTGAGGTGATGGCCCGCACCTCATTATCACTTGCGGCGGAAATTTGTCTGTTATAAAAAAGCATATTATTTCTCAAGGTAAAGGTAAATATAATAATGATCGGTAATATTGAAATACCTATGAGACATGCTAATATTTTTATTCTGATGCTTTTGACAAACTTCATCCTAAACCATCCTTGCTATATTTTTAGGAACAGTTCCTTAGCCTTTTACCGCCCCCACAGTCAGTCCGCTTACGAAATAGCGCTGCAAAAAGATGTATACTATCAAAATTGGTATGGCGCTTAAAAAGCAGGCGGCAAAAAGCATATTCCACTGAGTTGCGTTTTCCATATCCCCAATAAAATTAAGCATGGTTAACGGCAGAGTTTTTTGTGCAGGAGACGATAAAAATAGCATGCCAAAGAAAAAGTCGTTCCAAATAGGCACGCCCTGCGTAATGACAATTGAGACCAGCGCAGGTTTTGTCAGCGGCAAAACTATTCTCACAAATGTGTAGGGCATGCTCGCTCCATCAATTTTAGCTGCCTCTTCCAACGCGTAGGGCACACCAGCCTTGACAAAATTACTGTACAAAAATATGGTAAACGGAAGCGCGGCTGTTATATAAAGCGCAATAGGCGCAATCGCGGTATTTCCGATGCCCAGGCTGTTAACAATACGATACATCGGAATAATAGACATTTGCGCGGATATGATCATGCCCGCTAAGAAAAAAATTTGAAAAAAACCGCCCAGCCTTCCTTTGAGCCTGGCCACCGCATAGCCGGCCATAGAACAAAATATCAGCAAAAAAATCACGCTGACGCTCGTAATTATAACGCTGTTACCCAACGATCGGAAATAATTCATTTTACTGAACGCCAGCTTATAGCTTTCCAAAGAAAACACCTGAAATAGCTTTAAGTAAGAGGAAGTGTCCTTCACCTCGCGTAAGGAGCCGGATACAGCAATAATGATCGGAGATAGAAACAAAAGAAAGAATGAAGCGATCCCCGCCGTAATCAGGATTTCTTTTATAACCTTTTTCTTCATTACGCTTCCTGCTCCCTTCTTTTCATGACCGTCAGTACAACAACCGATACCGCTAAAATAAATACAAAGGCAAAGGCGGCCAATGCTTCGGCCTTTCCATACTGGCCTTCCATAAACGCCATCTTATAAATCGCATACATTAATGTACTGGAGGATGTTCCGGGCCCGCCTCCCGTTAATGTAAAGATAAAATCAAAGGATTTAAAGCCTCCTATCAAGCCCAGCATAACATTAACGGTGATAATGTTGGAAAGCATGGGTATCTTAACATGCCAAATCGTTTGCCATGCATTACAGCCATCAATTCTTGCCGATTCCAAAACCTCCTCCTGAATGTTTTGGAGCCCGGCCAGATAAATAATGGTCATAGTTCCTGATGTTTTCCACACCTCCACAAACGCGGTGGCCAGCAAGGAGGTGGACGGATTACCAAGAAAATTTGGTATTAAGCCGATTCCGACGCTGCTTAAAAACTCCGAAAGCATTCCGTAATAGGGCGCGTATACATAGCTCCACAGAAACGCCACCACAATTGTGCTGAATAACGCGGGCAAATAAAAAATAGTACGAAAAAAACCCTTTGCCTTTAACTTCATATTCAGGATCATTGCCAGGGTAAGTGATTGAATATTTCCGCATATAACAACAAATATGGCATAGACTACAGTATTTTTCATTGAGTTTGCCAATGTTCCGTCCTGCAGTAGATACTCGAAATTTTTTAAGCCTATAAAATCATAGGTCCCCAGACCTCTCCAATTTGTGAGCCCATAATAAAAGGACATCAAAACCGGTAGTATCCAAAATGTAATATAAAGGATCAGAGCAGGAAGAAGAAAAAGCAATAGGGTCCTTCTTTTTCTTAGCTCAACCATATTCCGAAAACCTGCCTTTCAATGCCTTGAGGCAAGAAGCGCGTAAAAGCTTCTTGCCTCTTAAGCTCTATTTAATTAGTAAGCTCTTCAAATTTACTCTGCATGGCTGTTGTCACATCTTCCGCCGTTGCGCTGCCTGTAATGACCTCTTGGAATTTTGTACACATAACATCGCTGACGCCTTCCGGCCAGGCATTGTTCAAATTATAAATGTTTCTATGATCCTTATACCGTTCCAGATATTCCTGAATCAATGGACGCGAATCTTCGATACCTTCATAGCATAAAATATCAGAGCTTTTTTCCACCCATTTATCAAACAGCGGAGTGCCTTCCGTAAACCAATATTCCAGCACTTTTTGGATTGCGTCCTGGTTACTTGAGTTTTCGCTGACAAAAATCCCGTTTGACGGAGTCAGGTTGTATATAAACTCTTCGCCCTGCTCATTAGAAGGAATGCATAATATGCCTTTTTCAAATTCAACAGCGCCTTGCTGTATTAACGCGTCGTAACCGAAGCTGCCGTCAAAAATCATAGCGGCTCTTCCATCTAAAAACGCTTGCCGGCTTTGCTCCTGTGATAATCCTAATGAGTTTTCAATAACGTAACCATTATCATATAAATATTGATATTTAGAAATTGTTTCTACCCATTCCGGGTCGGTAAATTTTGTTTCTCCTGTGAATAATTGATTGTCAAAATCATAGTTATCCGCGTAAATAGCCGAAGCGCCAATCTGATATACGCCAAACTGAATTACATAGGATTGCTTATCACCCATAGTAATAGGTGTAAAGCCCGCCTCTTTTAGCTTTTCACAAATATCAACGAATTCCGTCCAGTTTTCCGGAAGCTTCTCTATGCCGGCTTCTTCAAATACGTCCTTGTTATACCAGGTTGTCAGAAAGCTGCTGCCTAGCGGTATTGCGTAAGCCTTTCCGTCAAATGTATATGATTGCACGATGTCATCTCTAAATTTGCCCATTTGCGAGAAGCCCGACATATCCTTAACATACCCGGCTTCAACTAAATCCTTTGATTGCAGACCTGCCCACCATGTAAAGAAATCAGGCCCTTGTCCGCTGGCAAACTTCAAACGAACAGTTTGTTTATATTGGTCTGTGGGCAGCTGCTCCACTTCAATATTAATGTTAGGATATTTCTCCTTCACCAGTTCCGGCATCCAATCTAAATAAAAATCCTTATCATCTGTTGTCGGCCTTGTGGTGACCATGATGGACAATGTTACTTCCTGGGAATCTTCCGTGCTGCTTGACGGAGCATCACTGGTAACCGCAGCGCCGCCGCTTGAGGCTGCGTCATTGCTCGTTGCCGTATTGTTGCCGCCTCCACAGGCAGCTAAGGACAACAAAAGGCATCCCGCAATCAAAAAGCTTACTAATTTCTTTTTCATAGAATGTATCCCCCTTCAGATACAGAATTTTTTAAGATTCATGTGGAAATCTCTTTAAAATTTTAGTCTAATGACAAGTAACTTTTCTATAGTTTTATAGGTAACTTTTTTATACTATATGTATAAATGATAACAGCTTATTGATAAGTCGCAATGTTTTCCGGCAAATATTTCCAGCATATTTGACTTATTTACGCCGCCATAGTAATGTTCCCGCAAACAGCCTTAGCAGCCGGCCGTTACGGGTTGACAAAAAATACCCCATCTGATAAATTTATGCGAGCAAAAGGCTGAAAATATAAGCTTTTATTTAAAAGGAGTACGTTGCGATGGAAAAATCAATGGAAAAGATTGTATCCCTTGCTAAGAACCGTGGCTTTATTTACCCCGGCTCGGAGATATACGGAGGATTGGCAAATACATGGGATTACGGCCCGCTTGGCGTTGAGCTTAAAAACAATGTAAAAAAAGTATGGTGGAAAAATTTTGTGCAGGAAAGCCCGTATAACGTTGGGGTGGATTGCGCAATTTTAATGAATACCCAGACCTGGGTAGCCAGCGGCCATGTAGGCGGCTTTTCAGACCCGCTGATGGATTGCAAGGAGTGCAATGAGCGGTTTAGGGCCGACAAGCTTATTGAGGATCATCTTAATGATACGGGAGCTTCGGAAATTGTAGACGGCTGGTCCAATGAAAAAATGTCGGACTATATTAAGGAAAAGAAAATTCCCTGTCCATCCTGCGGCAAGCATAATTTTACCGATATACGCCAATTCAATCTGATGTTCAAAACTCATGCTGGAGTTACGGAAGACAGCAAGAATGTAGTTTACCTTCGTCCTGAAACAGCTCAGGGCATTTTTGTGAATTTTAAAAATGTCCAGAGGACCTCCAGAAAAAAGATTCCCTTCGGCATAGGCCAGATAGGAAAGGCCTTCCGCAACGAAATAACCCCGGGTAATTTTACCTTCCGCACCAGAGAATTTGAACAAATGGAGCTGGAATTTTTTTGCAAGCCCGATACCGATCTTGAATGGTTCCAATACTGGAAAGAATTCTGCACAAATTGGCTGAAAGAAATGGGAATAAAAGAAGAAAGCCTGAGAATCCGTGACCACAGCCCCGAGGAGCTTTCCCATTACAGTAAGGCAACGACGGATCTGGAATTCCTCTTTCCTTTTGGATGGGGCGAGCTTTGGGGCATTGCAGACAGAACAGATTTCGACCTGAAGCAGCATCAGGAGCATTCCGGCGAGGACATGAGCTATTTTGACCCTGTAACCAACGAACGTTATATTCCTTATTGCATAGAGCCGTCCCTTGGCGCTGACCGCGTTACTCTGGCTTTTCTTTGCCAGGCTTACGACGAAGAATTGATAAGTACGGACGAGAAGGGAAAAGAGGATGTGCGGACCGTGCTTAGGCTTCATCCGGCCCTGGCTCCTATCAAGGCGGCTGTGCTGCCCCTTTCTAAAAAGCTTACCGAGCCTGCTCTTGAAATATATAATGACCTGCGCAAGCATTTCATGTGCGACTATGATGAGGCCGGTTCCATAGGCAAGCGTTACAGGCGGCAGGATGAGGCCGGAACGCCCTTCTGCATAACCTTTGACTTTGATTCACTTGAGGATAAGTCCGTAACCGTCCGTTTTCGGGACAGCATGGAGCAGCAGCGCATACCTGTGACCGAGCTTGTAAACTTTATAAATTCTAATATGTAAATTTCTATCAATCTAAGGAGGATGCTATTATGAGTACAAAGTACGTTTATATGTTTTCCGAGGGCAACGCGGGAATGCGTAACCTTCTGGGCGGAAAAGGCGCAAATCTTGCCGAAATGACCAATCTGGGTCTTCCCATACCTCAAGGCTTTACCGTTTCCACCGAGGCCTGCACTCACTACAACACCTCAGGCAAGGTGCTTTCTCAGGATATCCGGGACCAGGTAAATGAGGCTATGGTAAAGCTGGAAGCCATAAGCGGCAAAAAATTCGGCGATAACAAGAACCCTCTTTTGGTTTCAGTCCGCTCCGGGTCCCGGGCTTCCATGCCGGGTATGATGGACACCGTTTTAAACCTGGGCCTTAACGACGAGGCTGTGGAAGGCTTGGTGGCAGCCACTAATAACCCCCGCTTTGCTTATGATTCTTACCGGCGCTTTATTATGATGTTTTCCGATGTTGTTACCGGCGTTTCCAAATCCAAATTCGAGAGAGTATTGGATGAATATAAGGAATCAAAAGGCTACGGCAGCGATTTGGATTTAAACGTAGAAGATTTGAAAGCCATCGTAAATAACTTTAAGTCCATTTATGAAGCCGACCAGGGCAAGCCCTTCCCCGCCGATGCCAAGGAGCAGCTTTTTGAGGCCATTTGCGCCGTGTTCCGCTCCTGGGATAACCCGAGGGCCTTTGCCTACAGAAGGATGAACGATATTCCTTATGATTGGGGAACAGCCGTAAATGTGCAATCCATGGTGTTTGGCAATATGGGCGATACCTCCGGCACAGGCGTTGTCTTCTCACGTAACGCCGCCACCGGCGAAAAGAAAATATACGGCGAATACATGCTCAACGCCCAGGGCGAGGACGTTGTGGCAGGCGTTCGCACTCCCAAGCCCTTTGACGAGCTTAAAAATGATATGCCTGAAATATATGAAGAATTTATTGGATACGCAAACAAGCTTGAGCAGCACTACAAAGACATGCAGGATATGGAGATCACCATTGAAAATGGAAAGCTCTATTTCCTTCAGACCAGAAACGGCAAGAGAACTGCCCCGGCCGCGCTGAGAGTTGCCGTGGATATGGTGGCGGAAGGTCTTATTACAGAGGAGGAAGCCCTGCTCAAGGTAGATCCCAAGCAGTTGGATCAGCTTCTTCATCCCGCCTTTGACCAAGCTAAGCTTAAAGCCGCCAAGTCAATTGGAAAGGGCTTGCCTGCTTCTCCGGGCGCTGCGGCCGGCAAGGTATACTTTACGGCTGAGGACGCCCAGGTGGCTGCCGAAAAGGGAGAAAGAGTAATATTGGTTCGTTTGGAAACTTCTCCTGAGGATATTGTGGGTATGTCTGTTTCCCAGGGTATATTGACAGTTAGGGGAGGTATGACCTCTCACGCCGCCGTTGTGGCCAGGGGCATGGGCCGCTGCTGCGTATCAGGCTGCGAAGACATCAAAATGAACGGGGAAGCGAAATATTTTGAGCTGGGCGGCGAGAGATTTGTAGAAGGTGATTATATTTCTCTGGACGGCTCGTCAGGTAATATTTACGGTGAAGACCTGCCTACGGTAAAAGCTGAAATATCCGGCGACTTTTCGGCCTTTATGGCTTGGGCCGACAAGGTACGCACCTTGAAGGTACGAACCAACGCCGATAACCCGGCGGACGCCGCTACAGCGCTGGAATTTGGCGCGGAAGGCATTGGCCTTACCCGTACGGAGCACATGTTCTTTGAAGAGGACCGTATACCCAAGATGCGGGTAATGATCCTTTCCGATTCTGAGGAAGAAAGAAGAAACGCCCTTAACGAGCTGCTTCCTTATCAGAAAAACGACTTTATCGGCATTTACGAGGCCATGGGAGAGCTGCCTGTTACCATCAGGCTGTTGGATCCTCCTTTGCATGAGTTCCTGCCTAATTCGGAGGCGGAATTTGAAACAGTTGCCAAGCTTATGGGCAAGCCTGTTGAGGAATTAAAGACCAAGGCTCAGGGACTTCATGAGCTTAACCCCATGATGGGACACAGAGGCTGCCGCCTTGCCGTATCCTATCCGGAAATTGCCGAGATGCAGACAAAAGCCATCATTGAAGCGGCTATAGCGGTAAACAAGAGCAAAGGCATCAACATTGTACCGGAAATTATGATACCTTTGGTTGGCGAAATAAAAGAGCTGCGTTATGTAAAAGACATAATCGACAGGACTGCCAAGGAAATAATTGAAAAATCCGGCGTCAAGCTTAACTACATGGTGGGAACCATGATTGAGATACCAAGGGCTTGCCTTACGGCTGACGAAATTGCCAAGGACGCCGAATTCTTCTCCTTTGGTACTAATGATTTGACTCAGCTGACCTATGGACTTTCAAGAGACGACGCGGGCAAAATCCTCAACGATTATATCGACAAGAATATTTATGAGGGCGACCCCACAGCCAGGCTTGACCAGATAGGCGTTGGAAGCCTTATGAAGGTTGCCGTTGAGAAGGGTAAAACAACCCGGCCCGACATTAAGCTGGGTATCTGCGGCGAGCATGGAGGAGACCCATCCTCCGTTGAGTTCTGCCATCGTATCGGCCTTAGCTATGTATCCTGCTCGCCATACCGGGTGCCGATTGCGAGATTGGCGGCGGCCCAGGCGGCTATTAAATATAGGAACGCAACCGGCAAGTAAGAAGAATTAGCTTATCATTCCTTGAGACAAGACTATTCTTCTAGGTTCAAACGGTAAAATATCAGGTGAATACTAAATTGT
>Ga0153944_1000564_pt1 | contig 15946 bp, 10 predicted proteins | sample TSNJ028MetaG_FD_104703 | JGI IMG/M metagenome (GOLD analysis project Ga0153944, IMG submission 104703) | Attine ant fungus gardens microbial communities from New Jersey, USA - TSNJ028 MetaG | ecosystem: Host-associated > Fungi > Mycelium > Unclassified | place: USA: New Jersey, Wharton State... | reverse complement strand
GTGGACCCATTGATCTGGTTCTCTGTGTGCCCAACAATGGTGCCATTGTTGGGTTGGAGGACGATGATGTGGTGGAGGTAACCTGCATAGTGGACAAGGATGGCCCCCACCCCATTAAAATTGGGGCCATCCCGGAGGACGAACTGAATCTGGTGCGCTTGATCAAACGGTACGAAAAGCTGACGGTGCAGGCTATTGAAGAGCGGTCTATCGAACGCGCCACCCAAGCCTTGATGCAGCATCCGCTGGTTTCCAGCTATTCTCTAGCCAAGGCTCTGGCAAGAGAATACGCGGAAGTCAACACCCCCTACACGGGCGGATGGAGGTAGGGCATGTACGATGTGACTTGCATCAGCGACTGCTGCGTGGATTTGATCTTTGGTGGCTTGGCCCGCATTCCGGCGCTGGGAACCGAAGAGTACTGCCAGCATCTGGAAATGAAAGCCGGAGGCGGAGCCAACACTCCTATGGGGTTGGCCAAGCTGGGGGCCCGAACCGCCTATATCAGTGCCGTTGGCCAAGATAGCTTCGGTCAAGCCGTGATGGAGCAGATGGCGGGGGCAGGGATCTCCTTGGAATATTTGCAGCGGGAGAAAGGGTTTACTACCTGGGTCAGCGCAGTGCTGTCTACCGGTCAGGACCGGGCCTTTGCCTCTTATGGAGGTACCCCATTTCAACTGGATAGGCGTTCTCTCACCAGCATTTTAAAGAAAACCCGACACATCCACACCTATTTATACTATTGCCGCAAATTCCCTTTTCTATTGTCCATGTGCCAGGAACAGGGCGTCACCGTGTCGGTGGATATGGCCTGGGAGCCAGGCCAGACCTTGGAGGACATCCAGGATGTGCTGGAGCAAGCCCACATTTTTCTGCCTAACGACAAGGAGGCTTGTGGGTTGACGGGGACAGGGGATGTGATGGTGGCGCTGGAACGAATTGCCCGGTACTGCCCCTATACGGTGATTACTTGCGGCAGTGGCGGTTGCGTGGCCGCAAGGGATGGAACCATTTATAAGGTCTCTGCGGCTTCGGTGGAGGTGAAGGATGCCAATGGCGCCGGAGACCTGTTTAACGCGGGATTGTTGCGGGCCTACGGAAACGGCGCTTCCGTGGAGGACCAGCTGCGTATGGCGGCGGCCTCAGGAGGATTGGCTGTGACCTATGCCGGAGGTATGGATGAGGCATATAGCGCTGATGGGGTAAGTGCCTTAATGAGAAATATAACCGTTACCACCATTGGAAAAGGGGAGTGAGAGACATGCCAAACCGCAATATCATCGATGCCCACGTCCATGTATTTGGCAGGGGTATGGAGGGGGTTCGGGATATGTTGGAATTTCAGAAGCAGTTCGGCTATGCGGCCTGCAACTATCTGAGCTGCGAATGTATGGGGGACGCCACTCAAAATGCCCTGGGCATCTATCTCAAGGCCATCGCCCCGGAAAATTACATTTTTGGCGGGCTGACCTACCGCTACCCGTACTCCTATGCCCAGGAGGCGGCTAGGTTGCGAGAGATTGGCTTTGATGGTATGAAGATGGTAGAGAACAAGCCTACCTTGCGCAAGGAACTGAACATGCCCAGCAACCACCCCGCCTACGATGAATTTTATGCTTATATGACCGACAATGGATTCCCTTTGCTGGCCCACGTAGCTGACCCTGAGGAGATGTGGGACCGCGCCGCCGTACCGGATTGGGCCTATGAGCGGGGCTGGTTTTATGGGGATGGAAGCTATGTGGATAAAGAGACGCTGTACAGTGAGATGGAGGACGTCCTCATCCGCTTTCCCAAGATGACGGTAATTCTGGCCCACCTATTCTTTATGTCCGCGGACCTGCCCCGGTTAGACCAGTTGATGCAGCGCCATCCCCAGGTACTGCTGGACGTGGTGGCCGGCAGCGAGATGTATTTCAATTTTGGTGGGGATATTCCGGGCTGGCGGGAATTCTTCCTGCGGTATCAGGATCGGATAATCTACGGCACTGATAATCTAAACCTCTACGATGCCGCCGATATTGAAAACGCCCAGATCACCAACCGGATGGAGATAGAATTTCTTACCCGGGAGGGTGAGATCCCCGCCTGGGACAAGGTAGTTCTGGGCATCGGTTTGCCGGAGGGCGCTTGTGATAAGATCTTCCGTACAAACTTCCAGCGGGTGGCGGGCAGTAAACCAAATCCCTTGAACAAGGCAGCGGCCATCCACTATTTGAGAGAGCGTCTGGAAAACAGAGCGTTGGCCCTTACTGAGGAGGAAAGGGTTGTAGTCCAAGGAGTGAGGGATTTTCTGATGAGGCAATAAATCCAAAAATAAAGAAATTTGATATAGAGGAAGAGGTGAGGCTATGGAGTGGAAGGCTCATAATAACTGGTTAGTCTTGAAAAGGCCGGGGTTTTTCATGGGTCTTTCGTTTACCTCAGAGGGGGATGTGCGGCTGCGGACTTGTCCCCATGAGGATGATTTTTATGGGAGCGATCCGTGGTCCCCTGTGCTTGCAAAGGAGCCGGAATGTACGCCCGCCATAGTAGCGGAGGCAAACGGCGGGCTGCGAATGTCTGGAGAAAGTCTGGTTGCGTTAATTCATCAGGATGGTTCTCTAAATATTCAGATGAGTGGCAAATCGGTATTTTCCACGCCCGGAGACGCGTTGATTCGGGATAAGGATGTGATCCGCTTCCAATTTTGTGTAGATCCGGCCGAGGGCATCTACGGCTTGGGGCAGGATCCCATGGCCGCCTTCAACCAAAACGGCCGGGAACGGCGGATGTGGAACCAATGGGGAGGCAAATCCCGTAGCGGTAACTGCGGTATTGGTTTTTTCACCTCCACAACGGGATACGGATTCCTTCTTGGCAACACCGAAGATGCCCGGTTTCGTTTTAATGAGGCGGTACATCCAGAACTGGATTCCTTGGGCGAGGCTATGGTTCCGTCCCTATGGGATGAAGGCGGCCCACTTCCTGAGGGTACCGGATGTGTGGAGGTGCGCAGCGATTGCCTGGATGCGTTTTTATTTTTTAAACCCACCGCAGAAGAGTTGATTCGGGATTACTACCGGCTCACCGGTTTTCCTTCCCTGCTTCCTAAATGGGCTTTTGGCTTGCTCCAGTGCAAAAACCGGTATATGAACCGGGCGGATTTGGAGCGGGTAGTCCGCATTTATCGAGAAAAAGGAATCCCCTGTGATGCCTTGATTATCGATTGGCTTTGGTTTGAGGAGTTCGGTGACCTGGAATGGAAGGAGTCAGATTGGCCGGATGCTGGCGGGATGCTGGCGGAACTCTCCCGGCAAGGCTTTAAAGTTCTCTCCGCCCAGCACCCCTTCATCTCCGAGAAAAGTAAGTATTACGACAGCTATTTGAAGGAGGGATTTCTCAACCAAGTTCCCAAAGCCAAGCGGATTACCTATGATCACACCCACCCCAAGGCCCGGATGTGCTGGTGGAAGAAAACGGCGGAGCTTTACCGCCAAGGGCTTCGGGGCTACTGGACCGACATGGGGGAGCTGGAGGAGCATTTTGAAGGCACAGTAAGCCATGCCGGGAGCCGAAACAAGACCCACAACGCCTATTCCCTCATGTGGAGCAAAGGATTGTTTGAGGGCCAGACCCAAGACTTCGGCACCCGGCCGGTGATTGTAAGCCGGTCAGGCTGCGCGGGAATTCAAAAATATGGCGCAATTCTGTGGTCTGGGGATATCAATGCCAGTTGGGAGGTGCTTCGGCGGCAGATTGTCACCGGGCAAGGGGTATCCATGTCGGGTCTTCCTTATTGGACTACCGATATCGGCGGGTTCCTTACCGGATATGATTTTAGTCCGGAGCTCTATATCCGGTGGATGGAGTGGGGTGTGTTTTGCAGCATTTTTCGCACCCACGGCACCCGTCCCGCCAATGAGCCCTGGAGCTTTGGGCCGGATGCCGAGGAGATATTGACACAATTGATCCGGCTCCGGTACCGGCTGCTACCCTACATCTACTCTGCCGCCTTGGAAAATGCCTTGGAGGGGCGGCAGCTGGTGCGGCCTATGGCGTTGGCCTATCCGGAGGATGTGGAGGCGCAAAAGTGGGAGGATCAATTTATGTTTGGTTCTTCTATCCTGGTGGCGCCTGTGGCAAAGCCCGGACAACGCAGCCGCCGGGTATATCTGCCAAAGGGGGAATGGCACCATTGGTGGACCGGCCGCCGCTACAGCGGGGGTATTCACACTATAGTGGCGCCTTTGGGGGAAATTCCATTTTTTGTGAAAGCCGGCTCAATAGTGCCTACCTATGAGCGGATTGGACGTGGGGTAGAGGACTGTGGCGATCTGGCTATGTTGGTGTTCCCCGGTAAGGATGAGGTTTTGGAGTTCTATGACGATGCTGGGGAGGGATTGGCGTATCAAACTGGAGGGTACAGCCATATCCAGTTTATTTATAAGGATGAACCACAATCCTTGAACTCCTCTGTGAAAAAAGGTGATCCGCCTTCATACCAAGTTGTTTTTATTAATGAGCAGGTACGGCCTGCCAGACAGCGGGCTGTAACAATGGACGCGGATTTGAAAGCTCCGGATCAAGTGACAGTAACCCTCTCGGCATTAGAACAGTACACCGGTCCGGTGCGGCTGGAATTGCCGGCAGGCTGGGCCGTAAAAGCCTGCAGCTGGGATAACGGCAACAATCGGGATATCTATGAGCTTCGTTACCCTAGCCATTGGGAAGGTACAGTGAAGATGAATGCGGGGGAGGTCATCCGGTGGCAGTTGATCCCCGTTGGGAGCGCCATGCCCTTAGAGGTACAGAAAGCTGTCGCCACAGTGGGAGGTGAAACGCTGTGCTGCTCTTGGGAGGGACGGTACATTACTCGGATAGATGTGGCTGCTTGCTTTAAGCCCGCCGCCGATTCGGATATTGATACCCTCTATCCCCTGGAGGTAAATCCATATTTACTACATTATGAAGACTGTGGAAAGGAGATATCCTGGAGGCGGGACCCCCTCTGCCGGGACAGCTTCGGCTATGTGGACTTCCGCCGTTTTGGTTGTTTCCGGGATGGGGAGGAAATCAGTGGGGTTGCTTATGGGAGGGCAAACCTTTACTCAAAATCTGGAGAAACCATTGAGGTAGAACTGCGTCATGACAGCAGTGTGAAAATTTGGGTTAACGGAGAGGAAATCTGGAAGGATAAGCGGCAAAATGTTACGGGGCACACTCTAAAAATTCCCGTCAAACCGGGAAAAAATATACTTTTAGTTAAACAGTGGGCCCAGGTGGCGCGGCCCTATAGCGGGGGTGAGTTTGGTTTCTCCATGAAGTTAGTCAGTGCGCATAAAATAGATCAACTTTAGTTGGCGAAAATAATGAAAATGCAAAAGGAACGGTTAATTAGTTCAATTTATTGTTGATATCAGACAAAGGCTATGCTATAATAAAATGGCAGAAAGAGTAAACGCTTACCCAACTTATATCGGAGGTTCTATACTTATGAAAAGGAAATATCGTATTCTGGCTCTCATGATGGCGCTGGTTATACTGGTTGCCACCTTTGCGGGCTGCAACGGTTCTAACAACCCGCCTTCCAGCACAGGCGGCACTGGATCGGAGGGCAAGGATGGCGGCAATGAATCCACTCCATCCGGCGAGGAAAAAGTGGTTGTTTTCTGGACACACTATTCTGACGACATTGCCTTTACACAGAAGAAGGTGGCCGACTACAATGAGCTGATGGCTGGACAGGTCAGGGTTGAGCTCAAACACATTTCTGACGATTATAACAATGTGCTGTTGATGGCCCTCAAAAATGACGATGGTCCCGACCTGTATGCAAACGGGGTGGATCTCGCTCAACTGGCCCAACAGAACTATATGGCTCCTCTGGACGACCTGATGAGCGATGAGATGGCCGCACGGGTCGCGGACTTCCGCCAGAACGCCATTAACTGGTATGATGGAAGCTGGTACAGCTTACCCTTCCGCGGATACAACTTCCGCCTTGCTTGGAACAAAGATATGTTTGAGGCTGCTGGCTTAGATCCCGACAGTCCTCCCACCACCTATGAGGAGCTCATTGAGTACGCTCAGATCCTCACCGAGTATGGCTCAGCGCAGAGTCCCCAGCAGTACGGCTTCATGCTCCCCACTGGTGAGGACTGGATCTGGTGGATCTATGGCATGCAGATGGCCCGCGTTAATGGCGACAGCTATTATGACTACACCACCGGCGAGTTTACTTGGGAAGCCTTTAAGCCTGTTATGGAAATATATCTGACCTTGAAGGAAAATAACAGCCTGTTCCCCGGCGGCACTACTATGGAAAATGACCCTGCCCGCGCTCAATTTTCCGCAGGAAATGTGGGTATGATCATTGCCGCCTCTTGGGATATCGGCGTATTTAACGACCAGTTCCCTGCGGAGATTGAGTGGGATGTGGCGGAGCTGCCCAATATTGATGGAGAGCGCCACGGCTATCCTCAATTAGACGCTGGTTCCTATCTGCACATCAATGCTGGCAGCAGCGTGAAGCAAGAGGCCATGGACTTTTACGAGTATTTGCTTAGCGAGGAAGTTTTGATCGAGTACTATGAGGAAGGTTATGGTATCCCCGTTTATGACGGCATTGCCCAAAAAGCTTCCAAGACCCCTGACCGTTCCGGTTTTGCCGGATTCGCGGACGTCTCCAACGACCGGATGTATGCCTATGAACCCCCTGTACAGGTCGAGGGTCAGGGCTACGGTTCTGTCATGAACGATGTGATGAACGGAGCCGTGGATATTGATACCGCCATTGCGGACCTCAATGCCCGATATAATGCCGCCATTGAAGCTGGAGTAGCCAACGGTGATTTTGCGATAGAGGATTATATTATCCCGGGGTATTCCACCCTGAATCCTTTGGGTAACTAAGGCCTTAACAAGAGCCGGGGCTATATTGAACAGCGTCTTTTTCAGGATATTGGAACAAATATAAGGAACTGTCGGCCATGAAAGATGATTTCGGGCCGACAATTCCATTCATAAAATAAGGCGGAGGGTGGAATGAATAACAAATTAGTCGCGAAAAAACAATCCCTGTGGCACAGGATCAAACAGGGCCGGGTAGCCTACTTGATGCTGCTCCCGGCAGTCGTAGGTTTTGTGCTGCTTACCCTGTATCCCAACCTGTGGGTGGTGAGCCTGTCTTTTTTCAAGTACGACGGCATCACCAACCCCACCTTCATTGGCCTGGAAAACTATGTCCGCCTTTTTACCCGGGATCCCTTGTGGTGGCGGGCAGTACTTAATACCGCGGTCTTTTCAGTGGGCAAGCTCCTTATTGAGATGCCGCTGGCTTTGATTTTGGCTGTCATGCTTAACCGAAAGCTGCGGGGAAGCAACCTGATTCGCGGACTCATCTTTTTGCCCAACGTCACCAGTGCGGCCGTGATGGCGGTGGTATTCTCCCTCCTCTTTTCGGCTTATAACGGTGTCATTAACAATGCCCTGTTTACTCTGGGCGCCATTGATTACCCCATTGAGTGGCTAGGCACATCACCCCATGCCATGATCGTAGTGATTCTGGTATCCACCTGGCAAAGCATTGGCATTAACACGATTTTCTTCCTATCCGGCCTCCAAGGCATCCCTGAGGATGTCTATGAGAGCGGCGACATTGATGGTGCGGTGGGAATCAAGCGGTTTATATACATCACCCTCCCCCTTTTAGCCCGGATGCTTCAGCTAATTCTTATGCTGGCTATCATTGGCAGCTTACAGATGTTCGATATTGTGAAGGTTTTGACTGCGGGAGGTCCTTCAGGTACCACTGAGGTGATGATGACCTATATTTACTCTCATTTCTTCCCCTCCTCCTATGCGCAGAGCGTGGTCTCTCAGGTGGGGTATGGCAGCGCCTTGGGTGTTATCGCCTCCTTGATTATTGGAGTGGTCACCAGCATTTATCTTTATGTATCCCGTAAAATGGACGATATTGCGTGAGGAGGTGGAAAGGTGAGCAAATTTGGCAAGAAGCCCGGTGAAAAAACCACGGGGAGCCGCATATTCAACTTGTTTTCCTATGTGTTTCTGATCATCAGCAGCTGTGTGAGCCTCTTCCCTATTTTTTACGCCGTCATGGGATCATTTAAATCCAATCTGGACTTTATTACCGGCAAAGGGGGCGTCATTCCCCAGTCCTGGCATCCCGAAAACTATGTTAAAGCCTGGGAGACCGCAAACTTCGCCCGGTATACCCTCAACAGTGTTTTTGTGACTCTCTGTGCTATTATTGGGTGCCTTTTAGTCACTTCCATGGCGGGTTATGTCTTTGCCCGGGGAGCCTTTCCCGGCAAAAAGCTAATTATGGGCCTGTTTTTGGGCAGCATGTTTTTGGCCACCGGCGCTATTACCATCTTCCCCATCTTTTCCCTGGCCAAAACTCTCGGTTTGAATACCAGCCTGTGGGGGTTGATTGTGATCTATATCTTCTCCATCAATGTTGCCAACGTTTACCTGGTGATGGGGTACGTCAAGGGGCTGCCAAAGGAGCTTGATGAGGCGGCGCGTATTGATGGATGCGGCTTCTTCGCCACCTTTATGAGGGTGATTTTACCCTTGTGCAAGCCCATCCTGGCAACGGTGGCTTTATTGGTCTTCAAGCTTGTGTGGAACGATTACCTGATGCCTATGGTGTTTACCTTAAGCAACGATAACCTGAAAACCTTGACGGTGGGTGTCGTCTCCCTTAAAAGCAGCGGTGGTGGCGCGGGTGCTTATGACATCATGCTGGCAGGCACAGCCATCTCCCTGATTCCTATGTTGACTTTCTACGCCTTTACCAGCAAGTTCTTCATCTCCGGTATCACTGCTGGCGCGGTCAAGGGCTAAAGAGTGCCCTCCGGCAATAAAATATGGAAACCGGCCGTCTATTGAATTTGACGGGACGGCAATCTTGCCGTCCCCTCTGCCTATTCTAGATAAAATCGCTTACAATTTTCTTTAGAAAAAAGCAGATAATCATTTTATTAACCGGTATAGGCGGGCGGCCGGCGCAGCAGGAAAGCGTACATAAAGCGTACGGCCCTTCTCATCTAAACGATATTGACTCTCCAATGTTGTGGGATAGAGCTGCCGTGCTTGGCTGTAGATTTCCGGCAATGGGATAGCGCTTTCTTCCAGATCATACTTCCACACTGCCAGTAGGCTAACATCCTCCAGATGAAGGCCCAGGCATAGGGTATTTTCCCCCGGCGAGGGCAATCCAAGGGGCCAGAAAGGGATGGACCGGGGGATCTTTCTACGGTAGGTTTTGTATAGGGCGATGGCCTCCCGGATCAGTATAAGCTGGGTTTGGGGTAGCTTATCAATCTCACCGCTCTGGTGAATGCGCATAAGGAGGGTGTTGACCATATGGAATACCACATCCTCATCGCTCTGGCCTGGCTTAGGCAGAGACCAGATGGCCGCTTGCTCTGGCGTTACTGCGGTGGGGGATGCGGCGGCCATCGGTGAAATCTTATGGAGGTCGCCCTGGTCGCTTATGGATTGAATATCCAGCAGGGAGAGCAGATGGTAGGTTATGCGCATGCCGCCGCTGGCGCAGTTCTCGATGACCAGTCCCGGGTGGCGTTGGACGACGCCGGCCAGCCAGGACCGGTAGGCCTGCGTGTGGTCCAGAAGCGCTTGGCCCAAACTTTCCCCGTTGATCTCGGTGCCATGCCCACCGTCAATGTTATAGTCCAATTTTAGATATCCTGCGCCATATTGGTCCACTAACCGGTCCACCACCTCATCCAGATAGCGGATTACTTCCGGATGGCGAAAGTCCAACTGATAGCGGCCGTGGTCTACCACCCGGCGTCCATTCCTTGAAAAGTAGCATTGGGCGGGGAGACGCTTTGCCGCCGGGGAATTTATCCCCATCACCTCCGGTTCCAGCCAAAGGCCGGGGATCATGCCCCTTCCACGAATGTAATCCATCACGTAATCCAGCCCTGATGGGAAGCGGTGGTTCGCTGGATACCAATGGCCCACATCATTCCACCAGTTGTTGTGGGCGTACCAGCCGGCGTCAATGCAGAAGTATTCACACCCCAGCGCCGCAGCCTGGTCAATGAGGGGCAATAGGTTCTTCTCCATGGGTTCCCCCAGGGAGGACATATACTCATTGAAAATAACCGGTAGGTTTTGGATGTCTTCGCTGGGGCGGTAGATGCGGCGGCGAACCTGATTTAAGGTAGCAAAGGCCCTTTCCCGTTCCCCGGGGGCAAAGGCTACAGTAACCGTCGGAGTGGAGAAATGTTCCCCCGCGTTTAGAGTTTTGTGCCAGTGATGGAGGCCGTCATCAGGACCGGAAACCTGAAGGTAATACCGTCCGGTGATGGTGGACATTTCCCAAAACCAAGGACTGCTAGTTTCTACCTGCCAAGCCATAGCCCACTTTTCTCCGCCGTTTTCAAAGGCGCCCATGGGCAGGTATTCACTTGAGGTCCAGGCGCCATATCCGGCAATACGTATACTGCCGGTGGAAAAGTTCTGGTATTCTTCCGGATGGTGAAGCCGCTTTTCGTCCGTGATAAAGGCGAGGCCCTTCTCCTCCAAGGTATACCGCCGCCATTGAAGCTCGTTGCACCAGCTGTTGTGGGCATAACTGATCCTGCAGCGCTGGGCGGGATTGGGGGAGCCGCCATCGATACCTGTGAGGGAAAATGCGGAAACATATTCCAGGCAGGGGCTGTCATCCGCTATGGCAGCCAGTTCCGCATGGGTGCGGACAGCGGCAATGCCGGGGAAAAAGGCCATGTGATAGGCCACCTTGAGACCGCCTCCTTTCATCTCCAGAATGAGGGTATCTCCTTCCCAGCGGTGACCGGTGTAGCATAGTTGTTGCCCAGGATTGGTTCCGGTGTGTTTGCGTCCATGGTGGTCGTTGAAGTTTTCACCGGCGGATTGAACTTCCAGAAGACGAAAAAATTTCTCCTCATGAGGGCGCACGAAGCCCTCTTGCCAGGGCCGGGGGGAGAGGTGCAACAGCCGCACATCACCTTCATCTGTAATCTTGATAGCTAGGTGAAGGCCGTCCCGGCTCCGGGTGATCCATTCCGCCATATAATCAAGTCTCCTTTATGTTTGATAAGATATATTCAGTATAATGGTCAGGGGAAGAAAAGGTCTATAAAAATATTTAGATTTTAACGGGAAATGAGGTATAATCATGGTATATTCTGCTGAGTGGCCAGGCGGGGGACATCAGGCATTGGCGGCCGCTATGGGCTATGTAGGCCGGCATTGCGGGGAACGGATTACCTTGGAGGCAGTGGCCCGCCATGTTCACCTGAATAAGACTTATCTGAGCCACCTCTTCGTTTGCGCTACCGGCCAACGGCTAAGCGCTTACATCAACCGGATGCGGATTGAGAGGAGCATGACCTATCTGGCTCAGGGATTGCCCATCTTTGAGGTGATGGAGAGGGTAGGATTTGAGGATCAAAGCTATTTCACAAAGGTGTTTAGAGCTTATACCCAATGCACCCCTGCTCAATACCGGCGGAGATTGCAAAAGCCGGGGCTTGAATTACATTAGGGAGAGGAGTATTTGTCATGACCCAACAGCAAATTCAGCAATACCGGGAGCGGACCATGGAGTATTTCCACCGCGCCCACATTGTGATAACCCCCGAGGAAGAGGAACATATTGAGATTGCCGACATGGGCTTAGATGATCTGGAGCGCTTTGGCCTCCAGCTTGTGACTTATGTGAGTACCCAGCGTTGCAGCGCAAAGGAGCTGGTATTATTTCCAGGGCAAACCTGTCCTGAGCACCGCCATCCACCCATTGACGGTGATCCTGGCAAGGAGGAAACCTTCCGTTGCCGTTGGGGCGAGGTGTACCTCTACGTGGAGGGGGAGCCCACACCAACGATTGCAGGTACTATTCCAGAGGATAAAATGGATGTATTTACTGTGCGCCATGAGGTAATTCTCCACCCGGGTGAGCAGTACACCTTGCCGGCCAACACCTTGCATTGGTTCCAGGCGGGACCGGAAGGCTGTGTGGTTTCCGAGTTTTCCACCCGCAATGTGGATGAAAAGGACATTTTCACTGATCCCGCTATCATACGTTGACCTTCGGCCTCCTTTGAGAGATTAAATTGAAAAAATGAGCAAAAGCAATGGAGAAAGGGGTATTTGCCATGGAGCTATTGACACGGCTATCGCCTTACGAATATATCACCGAATTTACACGGATCTATCGGGAACACGATGGGAAGGACATTTCAGCCCGGGAGGCGGACTGCATCCAGGTCATGAGCCGCTCACTGTTTACTCCCATTGAACCAGGGGATTTGCTGGCTGGACGGCTGAGCGTCGGGGAGATAGGTTTCTCGCCGGAACCACTGTTGGCCCGCAGTGTGGGGTTTTATTACGATGAGGGCCGAATAAAGGCGATAATAGAATCGGGAGAGTTGACGAACCCGCAATGTGATAAATTGCGGGAGGTCCTGGCTTTTTGGCAAAAGGAGGAAACTCGCCGGAAGATTCGAAGCCGCTTTCCGGAGGATATCAAGGAGGCGTTGCCAGAGGACATCTACTGGGAGCATTCTCAAATTGCCTTTCCTCTTTACCGGATGGTAGGAATCAACTTGGATTATGAGAAATTGTTAAAAATGGGACTTGGGGGCTTAACAGCGGAATTGGATAAACGGCTGGAACGGGCAACCGATGAGAAAACCCGTCAGCTCTACCATGGAATGAAGCGGGCGTTGGAGACGTTGAGGGCTGTCTGCCACCTTTATGCCAGGGAAGCGTCGGCAATGGCGGCTGGGATGGAGGGCAGTCGTCAGGTGGAGTTGGAATCCATGGCTCAAGTACTGTACAATGTGTCCTGGGAGGCCCCGAAGACCTTTGTGGAGGCTATGCAGTTGGCCTGGATTTACTCTCTTATAGCTGGGGCTCTCAACTATGGACGTATGGACGTTTACTTGGGAGATTTTCTGGCCCGGGATCTGGACAGTGGCGTCCTCACAGAGGAGGAGGCCTTGGCCTATACCCAATCCTTGTGGCGGCTAATCGCTGTCCGGGACACCGTCTTTCATGGCCGGGTAATCATTGGCGGCAAAGGCCGTCCCAATGAAACTAACGCCGACCGGTTTGCCCGGTTGGCTATCGAAGCTACCAGCACCGTGGCGGAGGCGGAGCCCCAGCTATCTCTGCGTTTCTATGAGGGGCAGGCTCCAGACCTGATGGAACGGGCCATAGATTGCCTGGGGGAGGGGAGGACTTACCCTATCCTTTATAACGATGAGGTAAATATCCCTGCGGTAATAAATGCCTTTGACTTAAAGGAAGCTGAGGCGGAGGACTATGTAATGTTCGGCTGCGGGGAGTATGTGATCAACCACCGGAGCTTCGGCTCCCCAAATGGTATTCTCAACCTGCTCAAGGCTCTGGAGGTAACTCTCTCTGGAGGAATGGACGTCTTTGACCCCAAGCCCTTGGAGCGGGACTTAGGTACCCTTGCGGAATGCAGGGATTTCGAGGAACTCTATCAGCGGTATCTGGTTCAGATACGCCGGTATGTAGAAATTCTGGCCCGCCAGCAGATGATGGAGTACCGGGTGGTGGCCGAAACAGGCAGCTTCCTTTACATTAGCCTGCTCTATGATGATTGCCTGGATCAAGGCCGCGGCATTTTTGATGGCGGCATCCGTTACCTGGGGGGAACTTTAGAAACGTATGGCAACATTAATACCGCCAATAGCCTCTACGCCATCAAGAGGTGCATTTTTCAGGAAGGCCGCATTCAGAAAGCCGATCTGTTGCCTATGTTGGAAGCCAATTTTCAAAACCATGAGATGGAGCGCAAATGGCTGCTGGAGGTAGACAAATATGGTAATGACCGGGAGGAAGTGGATGAAATGGCCCAGCGGCTGCACCGGGACATTTGCACTATGGTGCGGGAGCAAGCTAGGAAAGTGGGGCTCCACTCTTACCTAGTCGTAATTATCAACAATGAGGCCAACACCATTCTGGGCCGTTTTACCGCCGCCTCCCCCGATGGAAGGCTTCAGGGCGAACCCTTGGCCAACGCCAATAACCCTTATCCTGGCAGCGATGTGGAAGGGGTTACGGCCATGCTTCATTCGCTGACCAAGCTGGATACCCGGCTTCACGCCGGCGGCGTGCAAAATATGAAGTTTAGCCGGGAGTTGTTTAACGGCCATAGGGATATCCTAATTGCGTTGCTAAACGCCTACTTCAAAAACGGCGGCCAACAGGCTATGATCACCGTGCTGGGGAGGCAGGATTTGGAAAACGCCATGCGGGAGCCGGAAAAGCATCGCCACATTATGGTGCGGGTAGGGGGATTTAGTGCCCGGTTTGTCAACTTGTCCCCTGATGTGCAGCTGGAAATTGCCAGGCGGACCTTATATTGAATTCTCCTTGCCCGGTGGAATAAAGGCGGAAACTCTGGAGCAACTATTATGAAAATGGAGGAAAAAGGTGAAGCGGAAGGACGGTCACTCACCGGGGAAAGAAGCCCGGATAAAATTCTAGACGCTTTTCGTCAAAAGTGGCCGGATACAGCGGGGCAGATATCATCTATAATTTAAAACTAAGGGTTAGGCTGGTGGGATAATTATAAATTAGTTAAAAAAACGAAGAAAATTATTGACAATTAGAATAGAAAACAGTATAATTATCGCTGTTGTGAGACTTACATTGCGGAATTGTGTAAAGGTAGCACGACAGACTCTGACTCTGTTTGTCTGGGTTCGAATCCTAGTTCCGCAGCCAGTAGAAATCCCTTTAACCGTGCGGTTTTGGGGATTTTTCTTTTTCCCAAAAACTATCCAAAATTCGATTCGTGTCCAATTATGTCCAGTAATTTTAATATTCCAGCTTGGAGACGCTCACTCTGTTTGTCTGGGTTCGAGTCCTAGTTCCGCAGCCAGTGGAAAAACCGCTTAGTTAAAGGAAAACTAGGCGGTTTTATTTTGTTTATTAATAGGTGACACACACCATAACCTACCTTATTCCACCATGATATAGCGGAATAATACGAATCTTCAAATAGAGTGTAAATAAAATTTCATAAAACCGCGCACCAGGCCGCAACAGAAATTTTATTTATTACGTTTATTGCGGATTTAAATAAAGCTTAGTATTAGGAGGTGGAAGGAGTCCGCCGCTCCACTCACAGAGCAACACGAACGGCATCACATGCGGTATGCGCCTATATTATAGAAAAAATATTTATGATGGCAACAGGGGACTATCTATTAATGTAGCGAATTGGAAATCATGAAAATGTCCATCGTCTATCGTTGATTGTCCGGTTGCAAAATGCACATGCTTTCCATTACCAACCTTGATTGCAAGTCCGGTTTCCCCGGCAACTTCGTGGTGATGGTCAAAAAAATCCGTGCTAACAAAAAAAGCATGCTTGTGGCTATTACCTGAGGGGATTACCTGAGATGAAACTGTCGCGAAACGGTGATTATGCCTGTCTTCTCCTTCTTCCGCCAACTTAACACTTCCCTGAATTTCATGGACATGTGTTTGAGTATCGCTTTGGCTATCTTGGCTACGGGGATTACAGGGGAAAAGATTTTCGGTTACGTTTGATTTCTCCATTCTATTATATCCTTTCAAATTACTGCTCGACAATACATGTCGCATAATATAGTATGCTTATATTACAATTAAGTGCATCTGTATTACACCCCGCCGGTACCACGTTTTTTTCCTTTATTATGCCGATTCTTCGATCCCTTTCATCCGCCTTTTCAACAGACTGGGATCTAAAGCGAGTAAACATCGCCCTTCACTAAGGTTCAGCAGTTACGCTGAATCTTAGTGAAGGGCGAAACTGAGGGAGGAGATAGGGAAAAGGCTGCAAGGACTATGTAATACGAATCTTCATTTAAATCCGCAATAAATAAAATTTCTTAAAACCGCGCGGACTAGGCCAGAACAG
>Ga0153944_1000561_pt1 | contig 15987 bp, 16 predicted proteins | sample TSNJ028MetaG_FD_104703 | JGI IMG/M metagenome (GOLD analysis project Ga0153944, IMG submission 104703) | Attine ant fungus gardens microbial communities from New Jersey, USA - TSNJ028 MetaG | ecosystem: Host-associated > Fungi > Mycelium > Unclassified | place: USA: New Jersey, Wharton State... | reverse complement strand
TATTTGCGCTCTTGAACATGATTTCACCTCTTCCGGCGAAGGACTTGACTCTATTTGAATTGGTTTACAATAATACTTTACAATGCTTTACGATAGATTGTCAACAGTCCGTCCAAGAAAAACCTACACCAAATAAGTAAGGAGTATACTACCAAAACCCAGCCGCTGTGTACGATGAGAGATGCGGTGCTGTTTGCAAAACCATAGCATGAGCTGCTAAAGATACTTACAGAAATAGAGCACAAATCCCCGGCAAAAACTTGCTTCACAAGAAGGCCGCTGAAAAAGTCTCGTATTTTTACTGTATTTAATAAAATAAATAAGCATGGAAATTAAAGAGACATTTTTATCTTAAATTCAGCCCGCGGTGACGGTGTGAAAATTTAACTGTTTCATTCTAAACATATAAACCACCCGGTGGAAAAATGTAATTCTGCCGGGTGGTTTGCACTTTTTTAGGCTTCTCGGTCAGAAGAAAATAAACTTGATTCTTTTAGCTCATTAGCCTTTCAGGTATGGTATAATATTTTCATATTATACTTAAAACTGGAATCATATTTTCTAAATATGAGGGAGAAAGGAACTAAGTCAGAATGAAATATATCATGGCAGTGGGTGATTGATGCTTATATGGATGGTGTATATACAAAGGAAGAGGCTGTGAAGCGCTTGCAGCCACAGAACCTTACAGATCAACATGCATTTTTAACTAACGAGGCACTTAAACTGTTAACATTTGAAAGAGGTGAGTTGTTATGAGGAAAATTTCTGTAAGAACCATGGACTTTTTTGACCGACAAGTCACACGGCAGATTATTGAAAAATATGGAATGGACGATATGGAGGCTATCCGCTCGTTTATTGAGTCTGAAACATACAAGATGTTGAGTGATCCAGCGTTGGAGATTTACAAAATGAGTCCACGTATTGTTTTTGATATGTGGGAGAGTGAACGAGTAACTGGAGATCCACGTAATTCGCAGTACTTAAGGAGTGATGAAGATGAGTAAAGAGACTGATTTTTTCATATATCTCATTGAGCATTATGCTGAAGCGAAACAAACTACTGCACAGAAAGTTTTAGAACAGTGGGATTTACTTGATTTAACCAATTTTATTAATGAGATGTATGAAATATACCATATTGAACGATTGGAAAATGCATTTGATGATATTGATAAGTTGATTTTGGAGAGGCAAAGGTAGCTGGAGAATATCAGGCATTAGGCGAAGCGAAATGAGGAAATAGCATGATTGGGAAACAAGGTGTATCGATAGGAACCTGTATATTGTGGGTGTTTGGATATTTTTGCATAATGCTTCTATATACTTCTATTAATATGTTTTTATGGAGAAGAATGTCTCCTGACATTTCTGAATGGGGGAATGTTATTACCATCATAATTTGTTCAGGCGCATATTTTTTGTTTTTAATACGCAGTTGGCAGCTTAACATAAAAGATATGCTAAAAATAAATTGGCAAGAAGTTGTTCTGGCTGTATTATGCGCAGTATTATTTTTCTTGTTAATGGATTGCTTTGTTGATCCGATAATAGAAAAAATATTTCCAGTGAGTGAAATGAATTATCAGGAGACTGTTGTTTCGCTTAAGGAAAACCTTATTACAAGTATCATACAAGTGTGTATTATTAGCCCCATAGCAGAAGAATTATTAATGAGAGGATTTGCTTTGGAATTATTAAAAAAGAGATATGGGATTTGGATTGCATTGATTGTTTCCACGCTATTATTTGCATTGTTACATTTTAATATGGTGCAAACCCTATCTGCACTCATACCAGGGTTTATTCTTGGTCTTTTATATTTAAAAACGAAATCTTTGGCAAGCACTATTTTGGCACATGGACTATACAATTTAGCTTCACTCATGGTGTTGGCTTAAAATCTCACTTTTTCGTATGGGTATTAGTTACAATGCAACCAAACCTAAAAAGATGCTCTATATGTTTTGGATTAACATATAGAGCATCTTTTTTGTATACTTGGATTTATTTGTATCATGCGGCTGAAAGTATTTTGGATATCTCTAAAAGGTTGGCCAGTTAACTATGCTGGTTGACTGGCTCGCTTATCACTCGAATTTTTTACGCCCGCTGGCATCCTTTATTCCAAGAGCGGCTCGATATTTAGCTACGGTGCGACGAGATATGACGATTTCCTGTTCTTCTAGAATGTGGGTGATTTTCTGATCACTCAAAGGTTTTTTCTTGTCTTCCCCATTAATGATTTCAACAATCAGGCTTTGTATATATTCAGGTGTGACATTTTCCTCCCTGGGACCACATTCAATACCCTTGGCAAAGAAAAAGTTTAAAGGATAGATACCCCAGGAGCATTGCAGGTATTTATCACGAATTGCCCGACTGATGGTAGATTCATGTAGGGAGAGTGCCTGAGCAACGTCCGCTAAAAGCATGGGGCGAAGACGACGGCCGGAAGTAAAAAAGCCTTCCTGCATATCGATAATGGTCTTGGTTACATTCAGCAGCGTATTGTTTCGCTGGCTGATACAACTGATCACCCACTCTGTTTGTTTGAGCTTGGAACTGATATATTCTTTCGTTTCTTTGTCGGGACATTGCTTTAACATCCGCAGATACTGTCCGCTGATAGAAATCTGTGGGTACAAATATTCATTAATCAATATTTCGTAATATTCAGGAAGCTTTACCACGGTGATATCGGGGACAATATAAGTGAGGTTTTCCCGGTCACTAAAACTATTTCCCGGCTTAGGATTCAGTGATTGGATCAAATCAGAAGCCATAAGGACTTCGTCAATGGTGACCTGAAGGGCCTTGGCGATTTTTCCTAACTGGTTTTTGCCCAGTAATTCCAGATGATCGGAAACAATTGCCCCGGCAATACCGGTATTACCGGGCATCCGTTTTAGCTGCAGCAGGAGACATTCTCTAAGATCCCGGGCACCTACTCCGGCTGGATCCAGACCTTGTATGATTAACAAAAGTTTTAAAAAAGCAGTATTGCTGATGTTTAGCTTTTCTTCGATTTCCGTTGTGGAGAATTTCAAATACCCTTGGCTATCCAAGCATTGGATGATATATACAAGATTTTCATATTCCGTCCGGGTCAGCGAAAATGGGAGAAGCTGAGAAACCAGATATTCTTCCAAGGTGATTTCGGTATTCGTGCCAATGTTGTTAAGAAAGTCGGTTTCGTGTTCTTCATCATAGTCTCGGTGGTAATATATGCGGTTTGTTTCATTGGCACGATTCAGCCACTCCAGCTTTTTTTGCAGATCATTTTCCTGTGCCTCGGGCGGTTGTGAGTCTTCCAGATCAATGATCGGATTCTCCAGAGCCAATTCTTCCAGATAGGTCTTAAGCTCCATCGCATTCATCTGCAGGATGCTGGCGGACTGGATCATTCTTTGGGATAATTGTAATTGTTGTGTGGTCTGCATTTGTAATTTCATTAGTAAGTCCCCCTTAAAATGTATTTATTATATCACGGAAAAAGATACTTGGGCAACAATTGGCACGTATTTTGCTTATATAAATTAAATTAGTAAGATGGATAGTTGTGTCGGGAGGATGAAATTACTCATCTAAAAAAACAAGAGATATTCAAAGGCGTGGGTGAAAATGAAAACAGAAATGATAGGTATTGTAGGAACGGGGAATATTGGTGCTTGTATGGTCACTTTATCGATTGGAAATGGCTTAAGGACAATCGTGGTGGTACATAGCGAGCAGGGAAAGCAGCGCTGCATGAAAATTGTGGAGGAAAACTTTGCGGATTTAAAAGCATATGGTCTGGTAACAGATGAAAACATCGAGGCGGCCATGAAGCTGCTGAAGATTACTTTCAATTATGAAGAGCTTCAAATGGCGGACTTTATTCTGGAAGCAACTTCTGAAAACCTGAAAGTAAAGAAAGAAGTTTACGAAAATATTGAAAGAGTCTGCAGCGATGACACTATTATTGCTTCCAGCACATCGTCTATTACCGCGGATGAACTGGCGGGGTTGGTAAGAGTAAAGGAACGGCTGGTGGCAGCCCATCCATTTCAGCCTGCACATCTGCTGCCGCTGGTTGAATTGGTCGGCAGTAAGTTCAGTTCTGAAAAAGCAATCGAAAAAGCCAGAGAAGTGCTGGAAAAATTGAAACGTAAAGTCGTAACGCTACATAAAGATATTCCAGGATTCATCGTTAACCGACTGGCTCAGGCGATGTTTCGAGAGTCACTTTACATGATTGAACAAGGGGCAGCCACGGTGGCAGATATTGATAAAGCAATCAAATATGCGGTTGGAATGCGCTACGCTTCCATTGGGCTGCTGGAATATTATGATAATGTAGGCTTTGAACTGGAGCGGGATATTGCCCTGAATGTATACCCTGACCTGTGTAATGCCAGAGAGATTCAGGATATTACGAAAGAGGGTATTGCATCAGGTAATAACGGCATGAATGCAGGAAAGGGGCTGTATGACTGGGATGAAGCTTCTAAAGAGGATTTCCGAAAAAGAAAGATTGCCCCATATCTGGAAAGCTTTGATTGGGATCTCCCATCATGAAGCCACGATACGTATCTTGTCTAAAGATGCATAAATGCATCAAAAAGTAAATAATTGATGCGCTAGTGCGAAGATGCAGCGATTTACGGGCATATTTCGACAAATAAAGTTGGCATGTTAATTGCTCTAAGATACTATGTGCAGATAAGTATATCGGGAAAGGGTTTTGCTATGAGAAAAAATACATTGAAAGAAATGTTGGGAAATCAGAAAGCGGTCATTGGAACTTTTGTAAAAGGAACAGATCCCGCAAATGTAGAAATACTTGCATTAGCTGGTTTTGATTTTTTCGTTCTGGACAATGAGCATGTTGCAATGGATCGGGAGCAGCTGGTCAATATTGTAAGAGCTGCTGAAGCTTTTGGCATTGAGCCTGTTGTCAGGGTAAAAGAGAATCAGCAAGTAGAGATTCTGCAGAATCTGGATTTGGGTTATACGGGCGTTCAGGTGCCTAATGTAGATACTGCCGAAGAGGCGGAGGCGTTGGTAAAAAGCGTGAAATACGGTCCACGGGGAATACGTGGATTTTCACCCAGCGTACGTGCCTGTTGCTATGGGGCAAGTAATATCAAAGAATATATTCAAAAAGCCAATGACAATACGCTGGTAGTGGCACACTGCGAAACAAAAACCTGCGTAGATAATTTGGATGAGGTACTGAAGATAGACGGGCTTGATGTTATCTTCATTGGCCCGATGGATTTATCCCAATCATTGGGGTTGACGGGAGAAACCGCGAATCCAATCGTAAAGGATACGATTCGTTATGCTATGAACAAGATTAAGGCGAGCGGTAAGATTATTGGTACGGTAGCCGGCAATGCTGAAGCTGCAAAAGCACTAATTGATCAGGGTGTTCAATACATATTGTTAAGCAGTGATCAGGGAATGATGTTCCGCTGGGGTAAGGATGCCTTGGGTGCGATTAGGGGTGATGAATAATGACTGGGAAAAAGATATTTTTAACAGAACAGATTCATGCCGATGCAGTGGCGCATCTGAAAAAGAGTCTGGAAGTTGTTCAAGGAACATCCGTAGAACCGGATGATATTGTGTTACAGGCTCAGGAATGTGAAGGTATATTGGTTCGCTCGGCGAAAATCACAGCGGCAATGATGGATCGCCTGCCAAATCTCAAAGTAATTGCAAAACATGGTATTGGGATAGATAATATCGATGTAGAGGGGGCGGTCAAAAAGGGAATCATGGTGGTAAACGCACCTTTTTCAAACCTGAATGCGGTGGCGGAGCATTCGTTGGCGTTGTTATTGGCACTGTCAAAAAATCTGGTGCACCTAGATAAAGAGACCAGGAATGGAGGTTTTTTGTTTCGGACACAATATACCAACATCGAATTACAGGGGAAGACACTTGGTCTGGTCGGATTTGGCAGAATTGCCAGAATGCTTGCGAAAAAAGTGAGCGGATTTGAGATGCAGGTGCTGGCAAGTGATCCTTATGCCGATGTGGAAGAAGCGAAACAGCTTGGGGTTATGTTGGTTTCCCGAGAGGATTTAATTAAGCAAAGCGATTTTATCAGTATTCATGTTCCGCTGATGCCACAGACGGAGAAGATGGTAAATCGGGAATTTTTACGGCAGATGAAAGCTACTGCCTATCTTGTGAATGCTTCACGAGGAGCGGTGGTAGATGAGCAGGCGCTTGTTGAGGCAATTCAAAAGAGTGAAATCGCCGGTGCGGGATTGGATGTATTTGAACCAGAACCGCCCAAAACCGATAATCCTTTATTTAAGTGCAGGAATGTAATTATTTCGCCGCATAATGCAGCTTTAACAGATAATGCACTGCGGACCATGGCAATGGACAGTTCGCAGGGAATTATAGATTATTTGAGCGGTCATACACCACAATATCTGGTCACCCCTCGGATAAAATAATAAAGAAAGAGAGGAATATAGATGTCATTTACATCAGTATATCATTTTCAGGATTTAAATGGATATGAGTCGGTTATCTCAAAAGGAAATTCCAAAATGTCATTTATGGGATTTAGCCGTATTTTGTTGGCAAAAGGACAGGAATACAGCTATGAGATAAAAGGCGAAGAGCAGGCGCTTGTTTTGCAAAGCGGAGATTTTACAGCTTGGGTAACTTATCAGGGAGAAATTGTTCTGGATGGCGTAAAAGGAAGCCGTGATAATGTATATGATGAATTACCGACGGCATTGTATCTGCCGCCAGGTTCGAAAGTGAAACTGTGCAGCGAGACGGGCATGGAAGCCCGAATATTTACCGCATATTGTGAAGAAGGCAATACCCCATATTACTGCCCTCCGGGAGATGTTGAAGAAGGTGAACCGGGAACTTACATTTATAAGAGAAAATATCGTTTTATTTTTGGTGCACCGGGGAAACATAATGACTATGTTACCAAGAAGCTGATTGTGGGCGAGTCGGTATCGGTTCCCGGTGGCTGGATTGGATTCCCCGCACACCGGCATGATTATATCAGAGATGGAGAAACGATTCTGGATGAAGTCTTTTCATTTCAGGTTACTTCCCCAACCGGACAGGGCGGCTTGATGCAGCATGGATATGATCTTACGGAAGATAATAAGAAGATCTGGGATGAAGTCAATGTGATCGAAGAAGACAATACGGCGGTGGCACTTCCGAGCGGATACCATACAACGATTGCCCTTCCCGGCTCGGTTGCATACCTGCTGTGGGGTCTTGCTAGTGAGGAGAAAATCTATAAAGTGAAGTTTGATGAGCGCTATTCATGGCTTGAAGACTGTCTTTACTAAAGGTTTTTGCGCGTATTGGTTCCTTGTTGTGTGCACCCGGTTGGTTTATAATGAGCTTAATTTTTATTCATTGGGACAATCTGAAAGGAGAACACAGGTTATGGAACATAAAACTACTGAAGAAACAAAAAAACGCGCATTTTTGCCAGATGATCTAGAGAGTATCTTAGACTGTTCTTACGATGGGATTTGGATTACAGATGGGGAAGGAAAACTCATCTATGTAAACAAGACCAATGAGAAGATGATCGGTATTGCAAAAGAAGACATGATCGGCAGATACTGCAGTGAATTGGTGGACAAAAAGTTTTTCCAAAGTTCGGCTACCATGGAGGTTATTAAAACCAGGAAACCGGTATCGGTCATGGGCTACAATTATAAAACTAAAATGCATGTGCTGATTACCAGTAATCCGATTTTTGATGCAAATAATGAGATTAAATATATCATCAATAACGTTCGCGATATAACCCAAATCAAGCTTACGATGACCCAGATTCAAAATCGGGATAAGGTTATTGATGAGCAACGCCGGGAAATTGAGAATCTCCTGACACTCAAATGGCAGAAACAAAAACACAATTCAGAAATTATTGTGGTTTCTAAGAAGATGGAAGAAGTAATGGAGAGTGCCAGGCGGGTAGGGGGTTTTGACTCCACCGTCTTGGTGCTGGGCGAGTCTGGTGTTGGCAAGGAAGTAGTAGCAAAGGATATTGTGCGCAACAGCAAAAGATCGGATAAGCCGTTTGTCAAGGTGAATTGCGGAGCAATTCCGGAGAATCTTTTGGAATCCGAGTTGTTTGGATACGAAAAGGGTGCTTTCACCGGAGCCGGGAAGAATGGCAAGATGGGAATGTTTGAACTGGCCAATAAAGGTACGATCTTTCTGGATGAAGTTGCAGATTTGCCATTACATCTTCAGGTAAAGCTGCTGCGGGTTCTGCAGGAGCGGGAAGTTCTCAGGGTAGGCGCTACAAAACCGATCAAACTGGATATCCGGGTAATTGCGGCAACCAACAGTAATCTGGAGGAGATGGTTCAATCGGGCAGCTTCCGTAAGGATTTGTACTACCGGCTGAATGTGGTGTCAATTGAAATTCCCCCGCTTCGGGAGCGAAAAGAGGATATTCCCCAGTTGGTAAATCATTTTACAGAAATATTTTGTTCGGAGCATCAGATTAAAAAGGAGTTTATGATTGATACGATTAATGCCATGGTGCAATATCAATGGCCGGGAAATATTCGAGAATTACAAAATGTCGTTGAGAATCTGATTATTATGACAAACGGAATTCAGATTGGTCCGGAGAGCCTTCCGGAACAGTTTAAGAAAAAGGCGATGCCGGAAGATTCTTTTTTTCTGGAGGGAGACGAAATTGTTCCGCTCAAGGAAGCGCTCCAGCATACTGAAAAAATTTTAATTTCCCGGGCAATTGAAAAATACAAGAACACGCGGGCAGCGGCGGCGGCCCTGGGTGTGAATCAGTCTACGATTGTACGGAAGATGAAGTCATTGAAGGAGGCGGCGGATATGACCGAAGAATAAAGGTCTGGTATAGGAAGAAAGGAGGGATAAAATGGATTTGGCAACAGTCATTCGCCAAGTGCGAGTCAGAGATGATGAATTGGCTGTTTTATGGACCGGCCAGGCAGGCTTTGTATTAGTTGACGGCATGGGTAGAAAACTGGCTATAGATTTGTATCTGACGGATTGTGGTGAGCGGATTAGAGGATTTAAACGTCTGTCCCCTAAACTGTTATCACCGACGGAGGTGGAGCCGGATTATTATCTGATTACACATGCGCATTTCGATCATCTGGATTATGATGCGATTCCGATTATTGCAGCCAGTAAAAAAACCATATTTTGTGGTCCGACCAGTTGTATAGGGGAGCTGCGCAAGGATTATATCCGGGAAGAGCAGTGCATTTTATTAAATCCAGGTGACAAAGTGTTATTTGATGGAGTGAAAGTTACAGCAGTAGAAGCAGATCATGGAAGACTGGCACCGGATGCCATTGGATTTATCGTAGAGATGGGGAAACATTGCATTTATTTTACCGGTGATACAGGTTATCTGCCGCAAAATAATCAGCTGATAGCGAAGTTTGAACCAGATATTGCAGTAGTCTGCATTAACGGTCAATTTGGCAACATGGATGCGCAAGATGGTGCCAAAACAGCCATTGAGGTAGGTGCAAAGCTGGCCATTCCGTGTCACTTTTGGACCTTTGCAGAGCATGAAGGAAATCCCAAAGCATTTGTTGAATATGTGAAAAAACACAGTGATACATGCAAAGCAAAATGCATGCGCCATGGAGAGCTGTTAATCGTGTAGTAGGAGGGATGAGATGAAAGCAATACAGTTTACAGCACCGGAAACAATTGTGCTCAGCAATATACCGATTCCTAAAATAAAAGATGATGAAGTATTGGCAAAGATTGCATATGCCGGGTTTTGTGGTACAGATATTGATCTGCTCACCGGTGATATGGTACATATCAAAAATGGATTTACAACTTATCCCCTGGTTCCGGGACACGAATGGGCGGGTACTATTGATGAAATTGGGAAAAATGTTAAAGGATTCAAGCCGGGGGATCGGGTAACGTCGGATGTGAGCCTGGGTTGCGGCTCGTGTGGATATTGCCGCAAAGGCAGATATAATCTTTGTCCCGAAAGGGAGGTAATAGGTTCTTATCGTAATCGGCAGGGCATATTTGCTGAATATGTTGCAGTTCCCGTAAGGCATCTATATCGAATCCCGGACGGTGTGTCGCTTGAGGAAGCTGCGCTGGCAGAACCGGCCGGAACGGCAGCATATGCGGTAAGACGGGCAGGCATTACGATGGGATCTAATGTGTTGATTATCGGGGACGGACCGATTGGCCAGTTGGCTGCTCAATTAGCCAAACAAAACGGCGGGGTAATGGTGCTGATGGCAGGAAGCTGGGATCAAAAACTGCAGGTGGCCAGAGAAAACGGAGTCGATGCGGTGATGAATTACCACAAGGAAGATATCGTAGAGTGTTCCAAAGAACTGACCGACGGTCAGGGGCCGGACATTATCATTGAAACTTCCGGGAATAAGATTGCTCTTAATGATGCTATTAAGGCACTTCGTCCAGGTGGGAATATTGTGTTGATCAGTTGGTACTCTGATGTAGAGGTTGCAGTGCAGATGAACGATGCAATCGCCAAGGATTGTAATTTGATCGGAGCACTGGCAAGTCCGAATTCGTTTGATGCGATTCTGGGCTATATCGCAGCCGGCAAGATTAATGTAAAACCGTTGATTACGCATATTGAGCCATTGGAGCAGTTCGAAGAAGTAGTAAAAATGATCCGGGCCAAAAAAGAATATCGAATTAAAGTCCTGCTGAAACCGTAATAAATGTAAAGGAAGGGGGCAACTATGGAAACAATGACATCCAGGGAACGAGTGATGAAAGCCCTGAATCACGAACCAAGCGATCGTATTCCGATTGACATAGGGGGAATGCATAATCTTACCACGATGCATAGAGATACCTACAAAAATCTTCAGCAATATATGGGGATTAATGAGCCGGCCAAGATTAGTTCGCCGCTGTCACAGAGTATTCAGCCAAACAGATTTTTACGGGAGAGGTTCCATACCGACTGTTATCCATTGTATTTTCCGCTAACGGAAGAACAGAAGAATCCTACCCCGCATCCGGATGGCTCCCATACCTATTCTGATGATTGGGGATTGACTTGGATGTGTCCGGCGGGGGGACTGTATTTTGATTGTATTACTCATCCCTTGGAGGATGCTGAAATCGAAGATTTAAAAAACTATCCATGGCCGGGTGTTTTTGAAGACAAAGTTTATGAGAAGCTGGCAGCTAAAGCAAAGCATGTTCGGGAAGCTACCGATTATGCAATTATTATGAATGGTACATTGGATGGCGGAACGATGCTTCCGGCTCAGTATCTGCTGGGCTTCGAAGAATTCTATGCAAGGCTTTTGACGGATGAAAAGTTTGTCGAGGCACTGCTTGCCAAGATTGTGGAATACCAATGTGCACAATGGGATAAAGTGTTTGAATACCTTGGCAAGTATATTGATATTGTACGGTTTTCAGATGATCTGGGAACCCAACGGGCACCACTGATGAGTTCGGAGGTTTTCCGCACGATTATCAAACCGGCGCAAAAGAAGATTGTTGATCATGTCAGAGCCTTAAAACCGGATATTAAATCCATATATCACTGTGATGGTGCAGTTCGTCAGTTTCTTCCGGATTTTATTGAGATTGGATATGATGCATGGAATCCGGTTCAGGTAAGTGCTGATGGTATTGATGATACGGCCGGCTTGAAAAGAGAATTTGGTGATAAAATTTGCTTCTGGGGTGCCGGGTGTGACAGCCAGGCTGTAATTGCGAAAGAATCTCCTGAGGTAATTCGGGCTGAAGTAAGACGCCGGATTAATGATATGGCGGCAGGTGGAGGATTGGTTATTGGTTCCATCCACAATCTGCAAAGCAATGTTCCACCAGAGAATATTGTGGCATTTTATGACGCTCTGTATGAATATAGCGTAGCATATTATGAAAATGGTGGAAAAGTTTAATTGAGATATATTAAAAAAATCATATATAAACAAAGAAAGCGAGGAATTAAGAATGGCAGAATTAAAAAAACAAACACAGTTTAAATTGAATAAGAGGGACTCAATCTGGTTCCAGGATAACTCAGCGGCAGTAAATATCGCATATGCGAAAGCAGTGTGTGACTTGGCAATCCTTCCGATTGGAGCAATTGAGCAGCATGGTCCACATTGCCCATGTGGAAGTGATACGTTCAATGCAATCGGAATCGCTGAAGCAGTAGCAACGAAAACAGATGCAATGCTGTTACCTTGCCCGATGTACGGCGGACATCCACATCACCACTGGGGAATGCCGGGAACAATTCCGCTGACCTACGAAACTCACATTGGATTGCTTGTAGATATTATCCGTGGAGCAGCAGTAGCAGGATATAATAAGTTTCTGATCATCTCTGCTCACGGACAGGTAATGAGTATGACCACTGCGGTGCATAAATTGGGTATCGAGGGATTCTTCACAATGGGAAGTACTTGGTATGATTTCCTTAGAGATGATAAGAAGACTTTAGATACCTATATGTGGCATGCAGATGAAGCAGAAACTTCAGTAGCACTGTCGCTTTATGGTGACAAAGTACACATGGATTTGGCAGTTGACGGATACGGAACACCAGTTATCGATTCCAAGTGGAAGATTGCACCTGGACAGCAAGCTGCTGAGGGCATGATGTATCACTTTGAAGGAACCTTTGGCTTGCCGGAGAAAGATGACCTGGCAACAGGCGTTATCGGTGATCCTGCACTGGCAACAAAAGAAAAAGGTGATGCATTGGTGGATCGTGTATCCGACCGCTATGCAGAATTAGTGAAAGAAGTAATGGCTAAATATCCGTGTGGAATTAATCCGCTTGGATTCCGTAATCCTTTGGGATATACTGGCGCTGATCATATTCAGTACGATGAACATCATAATGACAAAGGACAATATATCAAATAATTAAATGAGATGCTTAGTAAATTAGAAAACTTTATGATGAAAATAATGGAAGTAGATACTGCTAATAAGGAACTGGAGGTGAAGGATGAAGCATCGTTAAAAAAGACGATGGATACAAAGTATGGTGCTATTTTACAGTATAAGGCAGTAATAAAAGGGGGTAAGATAATGTGGAACGCAGAAATGACAGGTGACTAGATTAGAGCCGGAAAATAACAGTATGAGAAAGTGGATGCAAATTAATCAATGATACATTTTAGGAAAGGGATCGTACTATGAATAGAAAATTTTGTTTATTATTAACTTTTGTTATGTTTTTTTCTGTATTTACTGGATGTTCATCATCTACAGCTTCGGACGACTCTCCAAAAGCAGCATCCGAAGATTCCCAAGCTACCGAAGCTCCCGAAGCCCCTGAAGTTTCCGAGGACGAGTATAAAATTGTAGTTTCTGTAGCCAGCTTGGAGTTTGTACCGGTTACATATATGATGGATGGCATCAAAACATATGCAGCAGAACATTCGAATGTTACCTTCCAATACCTCGATGCTAAAAATGATGCTCCCGCCCAACTTAGCCAGATTCAAAATGCTATCTTGGAAGGTGCCAATGCCATTATATGCCTGCCGGTGGATGCAACGGCGACCCAGCCGATTGTAAAAGCCTGCGAGGATGCCAACATTCCGTTAATTGGTATGAACCGTAAGTTCGACGGCTGCAATACATTTGTAGGCGCCGATGCTTTGGAAGGAGGAAAAAAACAAGCCGAAGCCATCTTAGGTATGGCTGGCAACAAAGGGAAGATTGCTATGATGTATGGAATAATGGGACAAGAAAATCAGGTAAAACGTACCGAAGGTGTTATGAGTGTTATTGACCAATATCCTGAATGTGAGGTGGTTATGGAAGGTGCCGCAGATTGGAAACGTGATAAAGCCTTAAACTTAATGGAAAATTGGCTGCAATCCGGAACTGATTTTGATATTCTCATTGCAAATAGTGATGAAATGGGAATAGGTGCTTCCATGGCACTTGATAAAGCGGGACGTACCGGCGAAATTATGATTGCTTCAGTGGATGGTTTGCCTGATAGCTTGAACCTGGTAAAGGAGGGAAAAATTCAAGTAGTTATGTATCAAAATTTACAAAAACAAGGTGAAAGAGCAGCAGAAACCGCTGTTAAATATAGTTCGGGTGAAACGGAAGAACCCATTATCTATGTAGAATGGGAAGTTGTAACAAAGGATAATGTACAACCATTCATTGATGCATATAACGCTGTCAAAAAATAATTTTAATTGTAATATTATGGTCGGTACGAAGGCGTGCTAACTGCGCGCCCCTACCAGCCTTGAAAGGGGGCAGGGTATTGAGCGATTATCTATTAGAAGTTTGTAATATTAGCAAGCAGTTTCCCGGTGTTATGGCCTTGGATGGCGTTAATTTGTCCGTCCGTTCAGGTATCGTGCATGGTATTATGGGTGAAAACGGGGCGGGAAAATCCACATTAATGAAGATATTACAAGGAATTTATCAGCCATCGTCAGGTGAAATATGTTTTAAGGGAAAGTCAATTAAATTGAATTCGGTGCAGGAGGCTCTCAATTTGGGGATTTCTATGATTCATCAGGAGATGAGCCCCATTCTGGCGATGACGGTTGCAGAAAATATTTTTTTGGGTCGTGAACCCGTCAATAAGCTGGGATTGGTAGATCACAAAGCACTTTCATTAAAAACACAAACCCTATTACAGGAATTAGAAATTAATATTTCGCCTAATGAGAAAATGAAAGATCTAAGTATTGCAAATATGCAGTTGATAGAAATTGCAAAAGCCATTTCTTATAATTCGGATTTAATCATTATGGATGAACCCACTTCGGCCATAACAATTCGTGAAGTGGAACAACTCTTTCGGATAATTGCAAAATTGAAAGAGCGAGGGGTTACAATTTTATATATAACTCATAAAATAGACGAAGTGTTTAGGATAACGGATTTTTTAACCGTATTGCGTGACGGCAAGTGGATTGGTGACCTTAAAACAAGCGAAGCGACACAAGAACAGCTGATCTCCATGATGGTTGGCCGTGAGTTGAAGGACATGTTTCCCAAAGTCGAAGTTGCATTGGGTGACGTGGCATTGTCAGTGGAGGGTATTGGCGATAATAAACGGTTTCAGTCCATTAGTTTCAATGTCCGCAAGGGCGAAATTCTTGGTGTTGCAGGCCTTATGGGGTCAGGGCGAAGCGAAGTAATGGAAGCGATTTTCGGCTTGCGGCCAATTTCCCAAGGGAAAATTTTTATTAACGGCAAAGAGGTGAACATTCGCACGCCCGAAGACGCAATTAAAAATGGCATTGGTTTTCTAACCGAAGATCGAAAAGCAACAGGCTGTATTGCACCGCTTTCTATCTATGATAATATAGCCATTGCAAATTTAGATCATTATGGAAAAATTTTTGTTAGTAAGCAAAAGATGATGGCGGATTCTCTTGATATGCAGCAAAAATTAAATATTCGTACATCGTCGATGTATCAGCTTATTAAATTTCTTTCAGGAGGAAATCAGCAAAAGGTACTGATTGCCCGCTGGTTGCTTAACAATCCAAGTGTTTTTATCGTTGATGAACCAACGCGTGGTATCGATGTAAATGCCAAAGCCGAAATTTATAAGCTGCTGGGGAATCTTGCAAAGAATGGAGCAGCTATCATCCTTATTTCTTCTGAAATGCCGGAAATTTTGGGGATGAGTGACCGAATGATAATCATGCATGAAGGCAGGATTACGGGCAGTCTTACACGCGAAGAAGCTACCCAGGAGCGCATTATGGACTATGCGACGCAATAAAAGTATTGGAGGATAATTATATAATGAAAATATTTGTTGCATCGAAAAATAAAACGATGGCAAAGCGCCATCTCCCCTCGGAATTATCCATAGCACTTATATTGATCGGTTTAATAATATTGATTACTTTAATTACAACTATTATGAAAGGGAAAGTGGTTTTTCTCAATCCCATTAATCTTCGTAATATTATAGAACAGGCAGCTTTTCCGGGGATTATTGCATTG
>Ga0153944_1000559_pt1 | contig 15991 bp, 14 predicted proteins | sample TSNJ028MetaG_FD_104703 | JGI IMG/M metagenome (GOLD analysis project Ga0153944, IMG submission 104703) | Attine ant fungus gardens microbial communities from New Jersey, USA - TSNJ028 MetaG | ecosystem: Host-associated > Fungi > Mycelium > Unclassified | place: USA: New Jersey, Wharton State... | reverse complement strand
GAGGCTGACCAAGGAAAAAGTGACTAAATGTCACTTTTGTACATTCACATTTAGATTGCACGAAGTGCTTCCGCCACAATGGAGGCCTTGCAAGATATTCAAAGATTAACATGCCTTGGTGGCGGAATTGGTAGACGCGTTGGACTTAAAATCCAATCAGACTAATCTCTGGTGCCGGTTCGATTCCGGCCCAAGGCAAACTATTATAATAATAAATTAATTAAAACTCTTGTTATTTTGGAATTGAAAATGAATAAACCGCTGGTAAGCATTGTTACAATAACATACAACCTCATTAAAAATAATCGCAAGGATTTTTTTATCCAATGCGTTAACAGTGTAAGGGAACAAACTTACAATAATATTGAGCATATAATCATCGACGGCGCTTCTGATGACGGTACGCTTGAGTTAATTGAACCTTTTGAAAAAGAGGGAAGCGTAAAGTATTACTCGGAACCCGATGACGGCATATACTACGCCATGAATAAAGGTATTCAAAAGGCAAGCGGCGAGTATATTTTATTTTTAAATTCTGATGATTTCTTTATAGATGAAAAAGGTATCGAGGCTTCAGTTGATTGTATTTTAGAAAATAATGCAGACTTTTCTTATGCAAAATGCACCTGCCTTGATTTGAATGACAAAGTAATGGGTACATTAGACCCTGTTGTTGGTGCTTTTATGCTAAGAATGCCTTTTTCCCATCAGACACTTTTACTAAAGAGAACCAAGATGCTTGAGTTAAACCTGTTTGATACAAATTATAAAAGTGCAGGTGACTTCGACCTTGTTTTAAGATTATTTTTGAGTGCTGCAAAATCAGTGGAAGTTAACTTAAATTTTGTTGCATACCGCTTAGGCGGTTTATCTAACACCGATGTGGAACAAAGCGATAGAGAGTGTATAGCAATATTGGAAAAAAACTATTCAAAATACATTGATGCTGATGTGCAAGAGTATACGAAGATGTTTTATAAAATGTTAATCCCAAAGAAACTTTTTGAGAAATTTAAAAATAGTGTCAGCAGTGAAATAAAAAACTCTATGGAGGAAATAGTCAATCTGCACTCAGAAGACAGGGGAGAGTATTATTTTTTAAAAAAACATGCAACGATTTTATCTCCGAAAGTTGAAAGAGATGTGAAATTTTTAGGTATTTCCATTTTAAAAACAATTAAGTGTTACTATAGAACGAAGATTATCATTCTTGGCTTTATAAAGATAAGCAAAAAAGCAAAAACACGCATAATAGCTTCATCCTAAACTACACTTTATTCAGAGATGCCTGCTTTAACTCGCCTTTAAGGTGCCAGGTATCTGCTTCATTAATATAAACGTTTACAAAATCTCCCGCTTTGGAGTTTTCGGACTTGAAATGAACTATTAAATTGTCCCAAGTTCTTCCGATTGCACTGCCATCCTCATTCAGCGTATCAACAAGAACTTCAATAGTTTCTCCTACCTTTTTCTTGTGACAGGATAAGGAAACCTTTTTTATCTTGTTGTTAAGAATCTGAAAGCGGACATCTTTAATGTCTTCTTTGATAAATTTGTCAGACATTTTTGTTGCCGCAGTTTTTGGCCGGGGAGAATAGGCGGCGATATTTGAATAGGAAATTCCAAACTCCTCTACAGCGCTCAATGTGTCTTGAAACTGCTCTTCGGTTTCTCCGGGAAAACCGACTATGAAGTCAGACGTTATGGCAGCGTTCGGAATCTTTTCCCGAATTTTTCGAACAATTTCACCATACAATTTCCTGTCGTAGCGCCTGTTCATCGCTTTTAATATTTCATTGTTGCCGCTTTGCATAGGTATATGGAACAAAGGGCACACCTTATCGGACTCACTAACTGCGTCAATTAAATCGTCAGTTATATCGGTAGGGTACGATGTCGCAAACCTAATTCTGAACTTTCCTTCAATTTTGTTTATTTCTCTTAAGAGGGCAGCAAGTGTGGGTTTGCCTTCAAGGTCCTTGCCGTAGCTGTCAACATTTTGACCCAGAAGGGTAATCTCCGAAAAACCTTTTGAAATAATATCTTTGGCTTCGTCAATAATAGTGTTGAAATCCCTTGAGCGTTCTCTGCCCCTTGTGAAGGGGACTATACAATATGTGCAGAAGTTGTTACATCCTTCTATTATAGGCAGCCAGGCATTTACCGACTTTGCTCTTAAGAATCCCTCACCACTTTCGGGTACGGCATCTTTTACTATGGAACAAACTCTCCCTGCGGCATTAATGAGTTCGGGAAGTTCGTAAATATTTTGTGTGCCGAAAACTAAATCCAAAAACGGAAAACGTTTAAGAAGATTTTCCTCGGTATGTTGGGCAAGACAACCGCATAGGGCAATTTTAATGTGAGGTCTTTCCTTGCGCTTCCATTTACCCCAAAGCCCTATTCTACTGTATGCTTTCTCTTCCGAAAGCTGTCTTATTGAGCAGGTGTTGACAATAAGCAAATCTGCTTCTTGGGGAGTTTGGGTTTCAAAGTAATTAAAGTGAGAAAGTATGGCAAGAATCCGCTCTGTATCAGATTTATTCATCTGACAGCCCAGAGTTTCAATATAGACTTTTTTAATTCCTGTCCCGTTTCTGTTCATTATTTTATGAAAATATTTTTGTAGGAGACATTGTTTCGAGCCTGTCAATACGCTCTTTTAGTGCACCATGAGGCTTGAAGTAAGGTTCAACAGTCATAACTTTGGCTGCGATACTAGGATAGAAATATATAAACTTAAGTTCTGTATCCGTTAACGGCAGCTGAGTATGAACATTTGCATAGCGTACAAGCTCGAGGATATTTCTTGCTTCATCATCGTCAGAAAACTCAAGTTCAAGACCTTCATATACGTTTCTAAAGCCTTTAATGCCGGCGTACTCTCCCACTGTAATCATTCTTCCCGTCTCAACTATTTCGGGTTCTCCGCGGCCAAGCTCTTCGTAATCATAGAGTTCATAATTTCTTCTGTCTTTTAAAGCGCCGTCAGCATGGATGCCGCTTTCATGGGCGAAGGCATTATCACCGACAGCAGGTTGGTTTATAGGAATAGGCACTTGGAATGCGAATGCGGTATACTTAGCCAGCTGCCAGGCTTTGGAAATATCTATCTGCGGATCAATTAAATATTTGCCTCTAAGTCCGCTTGATTTTAATATGGCTAATATGCATGAAACAAGGTCTGCATTACCTGCACGTTCACCCATTCCGTTGATAGCTGTGTTAATCCAGGCATTAACTCCTGCATCAATTGCTGCCTTTGCTCCCATTATTGAGCAGGCAACAGCCATACCGAGGTCATTGTGGAAGTGCATTTCGATATCCATTTCGGTTTCTTTTGCCAATCTGTATATGCGCTCATATGTAGTATGCGGGTCATCAAAACCCAGAGTATCACAGTATCTGAAGCGAACGGCGCCATATCTTTTTGATTCTTGAGCATATTTAATTAAATAGTCCAAATCACTTCTTGAAGCATCTTCTGCATTCACGCCTATTTCTTTTGCACCGTGTCTGATAGCCTCATTTATTGCTTCACAGGTTATCGCCAGTATATCGTCTTTTGTTTTTTTACCCAGATATTTACCGTTAATCATTTGATCGGATGTAGACTGGGATAAATTCATATACTGTAGTTTGGGCACATTTTCATATGACTTCTCTACATCTGCAGATATGGCTCTCATCCATCCGGAAAGATGGGTTTTATCCATAATACCCCGTTCTACGAGCATTAAGTTTCCGTTTAAATAATTTTTTTCATGCTCTGTTGTGGGAAAACCAAATTCAGATATATTTATTCCCATATCATTGAGCATCATATTAATAATTGTTTTTTGAAGTTTTGCTAAACCCAGACGCGATGTCTGCACTCCGTCTCTGTTTGTAACATCAACAAATTTAATGTACTTTTGTTCCATAAGTTGTTATCCCCCGACTATTGCAATTGAACATATCTTAAAAATATGATATCATAAGTTTGATAAGGATTGTCATCATCACTAGCAAAGTTTTACATTTTCATGTTTTAATATAGGCGTGATATGTTGACGGAAGGTTAAAATGTCGGTAGCGAAGGTATCTCCAAATAGTTCGGTTCATGCTTTACAAATTCCAAGCATTGCAAAAGCTGCAACTTTGAGCAATGAAGAAATATATCTAAGAAGTTATGCAGAAGCAGAGAAAAAGGGGCAAAAATACAAAAAAGCCCAAAAAATCTTACTGCCTGTTACTGCTTTGGCTCTTACAACTATTGCTGCCGTTAAAAAGCCTGCAGCACTTTCGGGAAAAATAGGCGAAGCTCTAAGTTTAAGCGGAGGATTTGCCGTAGCTGCTTTAGGTGCGCTGACATCAATTGGTGTCGCTGCAGGTCTTATTTCCAAAACTTCAGATGAAACAAAAGAGAAGATTTCCCAACATCCGTTTTTAACAACTGCCGCTTTATTTGCAGCAGGTTACGCCGGTATGAGGGGTTCTTTATCTCTTGCAAATAAAGGATTGGGCTATATTGCAAAAGGTTTTAATAATTCTATAAATAAAGAAAATCCTTCCAAAATTGTCAAGTTTATTTCTGACATTCCTAATAAAATAGACGGCAGTAATATTGCTAAAAAAGCAGATGTGCTAAGGGACAAATATTCAACTTGGGCGAGCAGTCTTACGGGCAAAAAGCTCGCTGCTAAAAACTTTGTCTCTGACTATTCAAGCCTTGCAATTGCATTAGGCGCTTTAGGTACATCTATAGGTCTCGGTGCAAAAACTACAACGGTTAAAAACGAAACTATGTTAAATACGCAGGATAAACTCTTTACCGCCAGAGATGACGCCCAATGCATTGCAGCAAAAATTTTGACAGGCGATATTGATGTTAATGACGACATTTAATAATTAAAAGTGGAACTTTCACGAGCAGATATTTTATATTTTTTGCAAGAGCCTTCAAATGAAGTCTTTAAAGTTGCTGACAAAATCAGAAAGGAAAATGTCGGGGATACTGTCCATCTGCGCGGCTTAATTGAGTTTTCAAATTACTGTTCAAAAAATTGCTTATACTGCGGGATTCGCTCTGCCAATAAAGAGGCGAAAAGATACAGGCTGTCGGAAGAAGAAATATTAAAATACTCCAAGAATGCTGTGGAACTGGGGCTTAAAACTATAGTACTTCAGTCCGGCGAAGACAATTATTACAATGTAGATAAAATGGTTAGTATAATAAGAGGGATTAAAAAGCACGATGTTGTCCTCACCCTCAGTATCGGAGAGAAATCCGCGGAAGAATATAAGGCATATAAAGATGCAGGCGCTGACAGGTTTCTAATGAGGATAGAAACTACCGATAAAGAGCTTTATAAAAAGATGCATCCAAACAGCAATTATGAAAAAAGGGTTGAAGCATTAAAAGAAATTAAAAGGCTGGGATTTGAAACCGGCACAGGCTGCCTTGTGGGTTTACCGGGACAAACAATAGAATCTTTGGCCGATGACATACTATTCTTTAAAGAAATAGGAGCCGATATGGTGGGCATTGGGCCATTTATTTCTAACAGCCAAACTCCTCTCAAAGACTCACCAAACGGGAATTTTGAACTTGCCCTCAAGGTAATGGCTCTTACAAGGATTATGCTCCCCAAAGCAAATATTCCTGCAACTACCGCAATGGAAACAATTCATCCAAACGGAAGAATATTGGCACTAAAGTGCGGCGCTAATGTTGTAATGCCTAATATGACGGACTATGATATAAATAAAAACTATGAGTTGTATAAAAATAAGGTATCAAATAACAAAGGAATAGATGAAACATTAAAAGACATAAAAGATAAAATTATATCATTAAACAGAACGCCCTTGTAAACATATGTTAAGAAGTAAACCCCTGATTTTTCTAATTGTTTCATATATTTAAAAAAATAATTAATCAAATTTGTTAAGTAATATAAATAAAGTAGGACAAGTGTCGAAAAAAATGTTATATTGTTAGTATAAAGTGTTCTTTTTACCCTTATTAGATAGAGAAGATTTTGAAAAAACATATCTTAAGGAATGTAAATGTTTTTAACGAAGTAGTAGCAATAAAGTAAATTATTTTCGGCACCGCGTTTTTATTAATGTGTGTTGTATGAAGGTAATGTTCTGGAGGAACTTAATGACAATTAGTGTGAACAATAGGAAGAAGCAAGTAAAGAAAAGTTTTGATGAGTTATTAACGGATCTCAAAACAAGTAACTCGGAAAAAGTTCGTTATAATGCGGCAAGAATTTTAGGAGAAATGGGTGATTCAAAAGCAGTTGAACCACTTATTGATGTACTAAAAAATGACAAAAACGGATCTGTGAGATTGTACGCAGCCCGCGCACTGGGTGAACTTGGCGACAACACTGCAACTATCCCTCTTATTGAATCTTTAAGGGAAGATAGAAACGTGGATGTTCGTGTTCGTGCGGCTCGCGCTTTGGGCAGACTTGGCGATAAAATCGTTGTTGAACCCCTTGTAGAGGCTTTAAATGATGAAAACCCGCAAGTTTGCATCACTGCAACAGATGCTCTTATCGAAATAGGAGACGTTGCAACTGATGCTCTCATCGAATCACTTGACCATGAAAAGGTTAATGTAAGATGTGATGCAACTCGTGCTCTTGGCGAAATCGGCAACAAAAAAGCTGTAGATAAAATAATAACTATGCTAAAAGACGAGTGGGTTAACGTAAGAATATACGCCGTAACTTCTTTGGGTAAACTGGGCGACACAAAAGCTGTACCCGCCCTAATCGAAGTTATGCAAAATAAAGATGAAAATGACCTCGTAAGAGCAGGTGCTGCAGCAGCGCTTGGCGTTCTTCGCGACCAAAGAGCTTTACTTCCTCTAAGGCAACTTATTATGGAAGCGGAAGAGCTTGGTGAACTTGAAGACACAGCTCTAAAATCTTTCAAGAAAATTATGGCTGCCAACTGGGAAGCTATTCCCGGTGCAACTCCGGTTAAAAAGCCGGCTCTATTTTAAATACAAATACATAAGCACAATTATAAATGAAATATTAAGCCCGTCTTTTACAGACGGGCTTTTATAGTGCACCATTAAATTGGCAGTCGGCTATTTTTTATTTTACATGTTTAAATTATAATAAACTGGAGGCAGGTTAAAATGGCAAACGAAATAGGTATATTGGTTCCGATTACTCTGGGTTTGACCCTCGCTCTTTTGTTCGGTTATATAACCCAGAAACTTAAGTTATCGCCTCTTGTCGGATATCTTATTGCAGGTATTGCCATTGGCCCGTACGTTCCGGGTATTGCTGTTGATATAGAAGCCGCACATCAGGTGGCAGAAATAGGCATTATACTTCTGATGTTTAGTGTAGGTATGCATTTTCAACTCAAGGACCTTCTTGCCGTCAGAAAAATTGCCTTGCCGGGTGCTATAGCACAAATAGTTGTTACTACAATTTTTGCAACCCTGGTAGCGCACGCTTACGGTTGGGGTTGGAATGCCGGTATAGTTTTCGGTGTTGCAATTTCTGTTGCAAGTACGGTTGTGTTGATGAGAGTTCTCGCGGATAATAAAGTTATTCACACGCCGACAGGCCATGTCGCAGTCGGTTGGCTCATAGTAGAAGACCTGTTTACAATATTTGTTCTCGTTATGCTTCCTGTAATATATGGTACTTCTTCATCAGAAGCTTTTTTGCCGACACTGGGTCTTACTACCATTAAAATAGCCGCTTTAGTAATTTTCATACTCGTTGTCGGTCAGAAGCTTTTACCAATGATTTTCAGTTATGTCGCCAAAACCGGAACAAGGGACCTATTCACCTTGGCAGTTTTTGTTGTAGCTCTCGGTATGGCCGTTGGCGCTGCAGAGTTCTTTGGTGCCTCAATGGCTCTCGGGGCATTTTTGGCAGGTATGGTTGTCGGTCAGTCCGACTTTAGCGCTAGGGCAGCCTCAGAAGCACTCCCCATGAGGGATGTTTTTGCTGTCGTATTTTTTATGTCGGTAGGTATGCTCTTTAACCCGTATTCTTTACTTGAACACTGGGAGTTAATGCTGGCAACACTGGGTATAGTTTTAATAGTAAAACCCGCTGTAGCCATTGTTGTGGTATTGATGCTTAAAAATACTTTGAAGCGCGCTGTTGCGGTCGGAGTTGCGTTGGCGCAAGTAGGTGAATTTTCTTTCATACTCGCCTCTCTTGGTATGACTTTAGGGGTTCTGCCCAAGGAAGCAAACAGTGCCATTATTGCAACAGCAATAATATCTATAACCTTAAACCCTCTTCTTTTTAAGGCTGTTGTACCGACCTGCAAATTTTTATCTAAGTTTGGTATAGGGAAGTACAGAACAGATGTGTCCGACGGTATTCCCGAGCCCCAAGATGAACTTGTAAGGGTTGTTATGATAGGCTATGGTCCGGTAGGACGCAGCATTACGCCGAAACTTCTTGATAAAGGCTTGGAAATTGCAGTTATTGAGATGAATCTTGATACAGTTCAGGAAATTCATAGTTCAAACACAGAAAACTTATACTCTGTTTATGGCGATGCCACCCAAAAAGAAGTTCTTATCCATGCGGGAATAGAAAATGCAGAAGCACTTGTTGTATCTGCTTCCATGGCGCCCGCAAAAGAAATAGTGGAGATTGCTCAATTTTTAAACCCGAGTATAAGAACATATGTCCACACAACCTATATTTCCGAAGCAAAATTACTCTGCCTGAAAGGAGCGACCGCGGTATTTTCAGGTGAAGCTGCAGCGGCGTCATATCTCTCCAAGTACCTTCTTGAAGGACTGGATCCGGATTCAGGCGGCTTTACTGCTAATACAAAATCTGTATGTGATGATTTGATGTAACTCCCGTTTACAAGGCATGGAAAAAATGCTATACTATTAATAGTCAGATTTGACACGCTTGTCCTTTAAAAGAAAGGACAACTACATGTCAAAAACATCAAAAAGCAGCTTGCCTACAAGCTACAACACAACATTGTCTGTTAACGGAAACAACAAAGCTTCTGTTAAGATGAACTCGGGTTCTACGAAATTAAACTACAATCTGAATCCGTATGAGCAGCAGGCATACGATTTTTCCCAAAAATCCTATGCTGAAAATCTGCCGAACGTGAATGTTTTTTCGCCGGAGACAATTGCCAATTTAAACAAACAAGTAGAGGCTTTCAGGAACAAGGGTATCAAGTCGATAAACGACATTTACAACCCTATCTTGAAAAATATGCAAAATGACATTGCATCTCGTTTTGGCAATTTGAACAATTCAGTTTTTATGGACAACCTGAACAAAATTGAATCAAACAGGTCGGAGGCAATCAGCGGTCTCGCTCAAGATGTAACTGCAAGAGAACAAGAGTTAGTCAATAACGAGCTTGCAAACAGATATAACTATCTGAATTTCTTGAGCGGATACCAGGGCCAAATTATGAATGATTTGTACAATACACTTGGCTTGACAAATAATACGCAAAATGCGTCTTTAAATTATTTGTCTAAAGCAATGTCGACAAACAATTTGGCTTCAGGTTTGGGCAGTAATTCTACCGGCAACTTGCTAAACAATATTGTCGGTATGATGATGTTGCGTTAGGCTGCTAAAAGTAAAACCGAATCAGGTTTTCACGGAGGAGAAATCCTCCGTTTTTTCATTTGAACAAGCTTTTTTGCAGCTGTCTTTCAGCCAACTTTTTGAAATACCGCAGTCAATAAAATCCCAGGGTAAGGCTTCCTCTGCACCAATATGCTTTTCTGTTTCGCCCTCTAAATCAATTCCGAGTGAAGACGCTGTGTTTATATATTTTTCGTAAGAGAAATTTTCATCCCAAGACTCCATATAAGAGCCTTCCTGGTAGAGTTTATATATAAATTCGCTCACTCTTTTGTCTGCTCTGGCTAAAAATGCCTCTGCTTTTGAGGTTTTAGGGTTGTGAAAATTAAGTTTAACATTTTTAAGCGGTTTAGCTTTTTCTCTTATAAAAGATATTTTTTCATAAATTTTCTCAAGACTGTCCTGTGCACACCACTGGAAGGGGGTAAAGGGTTTTGGCACGAGAATTGATATTGAACAGGTAATGTTAGGTGCCCTTCCTGCATCTCTTTTACACTCTGAGATAATTTGAGAAAGCAGATTGACAATGCCCTCTAAATCTTCATATGTTTCTGTCGGAAGGCCAATCATAAAGTACAATTTTACTTTTTGCCAACCTTCTTTCACGCACGACAGAACCGCATTTATGATTTGCTCTTGTGTGAGGTTTTTATTAATGACATCTCTCATCCTCTGTGAACCCGCCTCAGGTGCCAGAGTAACCGTTGATTTTTTCACCTCCTGCATAAGATTCGCAAGTCTTATGGAAAAGTTATCAGCCCTTTGACTTGGAAGCGATACATTGACGCCGCTTCCTCTAAAGTGTTTATTTAATTCCTCTATAATGTCTTCAATCTCGCTGTGGTCATTTGATGAAAGAGAAAGCAGGGAATACTCGTCATATCCCGTATTTTTAACATACTCTTTAACAAGCGATATTACATCCTCTTTAGGCCGCTCCCTTATCGGAAGGTTTGTGTGAGCGCTTTGGCAGAAGCGGCACAGTCTTGCACAGCCCCTCCTTATCTCTACTGTCGCCCTGTCGTGTATACTTGCGAAATGGGGGATGGGAGACGCGGTCGGCGCATACTCTATTTTAAGCTCACAAGTTCTTTTTTTGACCTTGTCAGAGTATTTTGGCGAATACACTCCTTCGATTTTCGAGAGTTCTTTTAAAATATTTTCACGCCCTGAATTTTTTAAAACTTCGTACTTTTTGCAAACCTCTAAAAAGACATCCTCGCCGTCACCGATAAAAAATAAATCTATAAAATCAATCAGTGCATTAGGATTGTAAGCGCAAGGGCCTCCTGCGCAAATTATCGGACAGCTGTCACCTCTGTCTTTTGAAAATATCGGAACATTTGACATTTCGAGCATCTTGAGAACAGTTGTATATGAAAGCTCATACTGAAGTCCGAAAGCAACAAAGTCAAAATTACTCACAGGCTTTTTTTGCTCAAGGGAATACAATCCCTTATTGTTTTCTTTTAAAAGATTTAAAAAGTCTAAATCAGGGGCGTACAGTCTGTCTGCGAGAAAATCTTTTGAGCTGTTTAAAATATGATAGAGTATTTTGAAACCGAAGTTACTTATACCTATTTCATATTTATCGGGGAAGGCAAACAAGACGCGTACTTTTGCTTTGTCAAAATCTTTTTCAAAGCTCAAATACTCATTTCCGATATATCTTGAAGGCTTCTCGCATTGCTGCAATATGCAGGCATATTCTTCTAAAAAGTCTTTTTTCACTATGCTAAAATCTCTGGGCTGCACTTTTCTATTTCAATTATTTCACCTTCGATTTTACCACTGAAACAGCTTTTAAAAAACCGTTCCACATCATTGTTTTTGACAAAAAAGTCATAAAGTCTTACTTCATCATCTACAATACGCATAACCGTAATAACATACCTGTTTTTGTCAGCATATTCTAAAAGATGCTCGTCGTTATACCTTATACCGTTCTTGTCTTTAACCGATTTTATATATTCAAAACCGTCATAAGAACGTGTCTCACCATTTTGTTTTCTGGTTGGAAATTTGGTAATTTTACTCATAAAACTATTAAACTATATGTTGAGTATATGGGTCAAAATTGTTAAGAAAATTTGCAACTTTCATACTAAAACAGTCCCGTAGAACTATGTTCTTTTCGGGACTGTTAAATGTAAATATTTATTATTTGCTTACGCGGCAACCCCTTGAGTTGTAGCTGCAGGTTGAGCTATTTTAGCCATTGCTTCCTGGTAAGCTTGTGCTACGGCAGGATGGGCTTTGTCTTTAGCTGCTTGAAGTTCTTTACCTACGTTTGCAAGGGCATCTTGAACTGCTTGTGCATCTTCAGGTCGTGCTGAGTAAACAAGTGCCTGGATGCCTGCAGATTTTACGTCAGGAACAGGGCTTGTATTTATAGCGTCAACTATTTGCTGATAACCTGCTAAATCTTGAAGTTTAAGTGCGGGAACGGTTTGAGTTGGGTCAACACTTGCATTATATGCATCTATTTCATCTCTTTGAAGCTTTTGCAACATCGCCAGTGTAAACATTGAGAATATTTTATTTTTCTCTGCTACTTCGCGGGGTGAGCTTTGGTTAAACAACTGCTCTTCTTGAGGCGTTAATTGTTCACCTTTTTTAAGTTTTTCTACAATAGCTGCCTGTTCAGGAGTAGGACCTTCAAGGGCAGATGTGTCTTTTGCAATAATTGATGCTAAGTTATTCATTATTTGTGTATCTACAAGCTGAAGTGCTGTTTCGGGCTCAACTTGAGAGTATTGAGCTATTTTAGTAATTGCTTCTGTCTGTTTGTTTAAGTCTTGAGATACTAATTCTTGATTTAATGCTGCCACATCAACAGACTGCGCAGGTGTTGCTGCAGGTTCGCTTACAGGAGCAGCAGGTTGAGCTGCGGGCTGTGGCACAGGAGCTGCTTCCGGCGCTAAAACAGGTGGAGGCATTTCAGGTTGCTGTGTTACAGGGTATGCTTCTGCCGGAGGATACTGTTGAGGAACAGGGTATTGAGGAACAGGATACTGTTGAGGAACAGGGTATTGAGGAACAGGATACTGTTGAGGCATCATATAAGGCATTTGATACGGCATTTGTTGCGGCATAGGTGAATATACTTGAGCCTGTGGATAACTGTACATAGGCGCCGTATATGGACTTTGAGCAGCAGGTGCCCCAAAAGCCTGAGGGTTCATAATATTGATACTTACTGCGCTTGCTCCCTGACCTGTTACGGGTTGAGGATATTGCTGAATCGGTTGAGCATATTGTGGCTGTATCATATGTATCTCCTTATATAAATTTCATTTTGATAAAATCATGTAAATAAAAATAATTGCTAATATTGAACTTCTGACTTAACATTAATTAACATATTTAATGTTAATCCAAATATTTTTTATGTTCAAACAATGTCGTTGTATTTTTTATATAACCCCAAAGAGCTGTTAAACCAACGCCTGCCATGCCTATCTTTTGTATGGTTTTGTTTTTAGCAAATACGGCAACTGCGGATGTTGCAAGCAGTGGAAGTTTGTTTGACACTCCCTGATATAAGCCTTTGAAATAGCCCCCTATACCATACACCGTACTTGTAAATGTATGCGGAAAGCTTGCTTTGGCATTTTCTCTAAGTTCATTATATAAAGGACTCGGATAGTCCATCTTGGACATACCGATATGCTGGTTAAGGGCTTGATTGGCAATCCCGACTTTTGACTGTTCGTCAGCTTTTCTTATCCCCATAGCATTTGCATCAAGCAAAACAATAGCTGCCCCAAGGGCCCCTACGGTTTTTGCTGCTATTGATAAGGGATTTAAGTTTGCCATTTTTTCTTCCTACTTACGCCGGAACTCTTTGTCCGCTCATTTTTAATAGTACCTGAGATGCCAAAAGTGCATCTTCGCCATAAGAATCAGGTAACTGCTGAATTTGTTTTAATATTTCCGCAGTTTGGGCATCGCCTGCCGCATAACCAACATCAAGAGCAGTTAAGGCAACAAATCTTACAGTTGGTGAAGTATCTTGGAGAGCTTTATTCAACAATGCCGTGAGGGCAATGTCGGTTCTTCTTGTCTCGTCTTCCTTAAAGCGCTCAAGAAGCTCTTTTGACGCTGTTAAACGCATTTTTGGATCCGCACTGTTGAAATAATTTTCAAGTGATTTTATATAATCATCCGTCAATAAAACTTTTGTCTTTTTCTCCTCTTTTTTATCGTCTTTTTTCTCCTCTGTTTTTGCAGGTTCAGGCGCTGCAGGTGCAGGAGCTGCATTTAGAGGTTCATTTGAAATAGCTTTAGAAGAGGTATTTATATTATTGTTGTAGTTTGCAGGATAATCCGCAGGGGGGGCATAGTTGTTATAGAGACTTGCTTGCGGATAATAAGGTACTGCAACGGGAGTTGTTCCCGAAGTTGCAGTCGGGTTGTAAATGTTAATATTTACAGCCGAAGGAGCCATTTGTCCCGGCTGTTGAACGACTTGAGGTGCCTGAACGTAAGGCTGAGGATATTGTGCATAATTATACTGCATAGGTTGTGTCGAATACCCTTGTGCAGTTTGCATTTGTGGATAATAACCTTGTTGTGTCGGCTGTTGTATATTTGTAAAACCAGTCATAAACCTACCTTACCTATAATCTATAAAACAACTGAAGACAAAATAAAGTGCCCATTTTCTTTTAAAATATGAAGAATTGTTACACAAAGGTTGGAGCTTTTATAGATAACAATCTGACCTGCAGAAGCATTTCTTGTTTATAGTATAATTTAGCTAAAAACTACATAGGGAGCATGCAAATTGAAAGAACTAAAAGAGAAATACGAAATGGTTATTGGACTTGAAGTTCACGCCCAATTAAAAACTGCGAGTAAAATCTTTGCACCTGACGGAGCCGAGTTTGGCAAAGAGCCTAATAGCCAGGCTTCTACTATTACCTTGGGTATGCCAGGCGTGTTGCCTGTCTTAAATAAAAGGGTTGTAGAGATGGCCATATTAACAGGACTGGCCTTGAACTCCGAAATTCCAAAACGCTGCAAGTTTGACCGTAAACAGTATTTCTACCCCGATCTTCCCAAGGGATATCAGATTTCACAGTACGATGAACCCGTTTGCGTTGGTGGCAGTGTTGAAATTTCGAATAAAACAATAGGCATTACGCGCGCCCACCTCGAGGAAGATGCAGGCAAGTTGGTCCATGCGGGCGCTGACGGCCTTGCAGGTTCGGCTTATTCTCTCGTAGATTTAAACCGCGCGGGCACACCGCTTTTAGAAATTGTATCTGAGCCCGATATGCGCTCCTCGGAAGAAGCACGCGAATATATGGAGCAGCTGCGCTCTATTTTAAGATATATAGGCGTTTGCGACGGCAACCTTGAAGAAGGTTCCATGCGCTGTGATGCAAATATTTCAATTCGTCCCTTTGGCCAAAAAGAGTTCGGCACCCGTGCTGAAATTAAAAATGTCAACAGCTTCAGGGCCCTGCAAAGAGCGATTGAATATGAATACGAAAGACAAATCGAATTGGTGGAAGCCGGAGAAAAAGTAGTACAGGAAACCCGTTTGTGGGATGATAACAAAGGAATCACCTCATCCATGCGCGGCAAAGAAGACGCCCATGACTACAGGTATTTCCCTGAACCTGATTTAATGCCTCTTGAAGTTTCGCGCGAATGGATTGAAGAGGTGAAGGCGAAAATGCCGGAGCTTCCGAAACAGCGCTTTGAACGTTATACAAGTCTGGGTTTGAGCGAGTATGACGCAAATATACTGATTGCCCAGATGGAAATCGCATTGTTTTTTGATGAAGTTTTAAAACTCGGTGTCAATCCTAAAACGGCTGCAAACTTTTTGATGGGCGAAATAAGTGCTTATATTAAAGAAGAAAAAATTGAAATAACAGAAACAAAACTTACGGTTGAAAACTTCGCAAAGCTGCTTGGACTGCTTGAAAAAGGTACTATTTCAAACAACATAGCGAAAGGGCTTGTAGTTGATATCCTGAAAGACGGATCAGACGCGCAGGAATTGATTGACAAAAAGGGTTTGAGTGTTATTTCTAATGAGAGTTCAATTCTCCCAGTAATTCAAAAAATTATAGCGGACAATCAGGAACAGGTCGCGGCATACAAAGGCGGCAAGGATAAATTGTTCGGCTTTTTCGTCGGTCAAGCTATGAAAGAAACCAAGGGAAGGGCAAACCCGCAGATGTTAAATGAGCTCCTAAAAAAAGAGTTGGAAAAGTAATTTTTTTCTTGGTAGGATTATATCAGTTAAAAACCAAAGAAAAATTTCCCGGACAGCATTATAAAATGAGGAAGCGAAAGCTTCTTGAGACACTCGGGGCAATAAAGATAATTGAAAATTGAATAAGTATTTGTGCCCGGGT
>Ga0153944_1000549_pt1 | contig 16081 bp, 15 predicted proteins | sample TSNJ028MetaG_FD_104703 | JGI IMG/M metagenome (GOLD analysis project Ga0153944, IMG submission 104703) | Attine ant fungus gardens microbial communities from New Jersey, USA - TSNJ028 MetaG | ecosystem: Host-associated > Fungi > Mycelium > Unclassified | place: USA: New Jersey, Wharton State... | reverse complement strand
TGATGTTCACTAGGTTTGCTGGCCCAGTCAAGTTGGTTCATAGTTGGTTCAACTTTGATTATCACCTTTTTGACATCCATTTTGAGGTCGCAGCCTGAGGCTGCATTTGAACCTAAGCCTCCACCAGGTCTTGTCCCTTCTCTAAAGTCTTCCGATCTGCCAAAGTAAGTGCGAGGTAAATTTTTAGGAATTTCGTTTGCTGACTGGTGGATAGGATCCAAAAGAGATGGAAATGGGAAAACCAGCTATTCATTATTAAAGAAGATGGTGAAGAAGAATTAGTTGGTTCAGTAATTTGCTCGAACGTCACGTCTCCGAAAATTCGGGGCATGCGGATACCTGTGACATTTGATGCCATGCGTCGATTGGATTTCACTTCATTCCACGAATTATCAGATGCTTTGATCTTTCTAGAGGCTTGTAAAACTCCAGATCAATTTGCTACATTGGCGGGTCAAGACATCGAATCGCAACTGCAGGTTAAGATCATCGCAAGCTACATGGCCAAGTATGAGCAGGTATCTTCCATATCTTTTCTCAAGCTGATCCTCGAGCACTGACTCCTCAGTAGGTAACTCTTGTGCCGGTCTGGTACGAGAACAACGTCGTTGGACATCTCCTGGTCTTTCCCCCCGCTCTCAATGATCTGGTTCGTCAGCTTGAGGTCCCTGACGAAACTGTAAACCAGGCAGCAGAAGGCCTGATTGTCTCTCTGCATGGATGGACTGTGAATCCGATGATGCAACAACAAGAGTGGCGGCTCCCACTCAGTGACATGATACCTGCAAATACGAGCCTCCCTCCGATCTTCGCGAAAGCACGTACTCAAGTTGGGCTATCAGGTTCAGTCGTCGACCGCAGTTCAGTGTTGCGCGCAAATACCCAATTCGCGCTTCGAACGGTTACTTTCCCACCAGATCTCTTTGACTGGCTCACATCCAGTTTCCGGTCATACGCAATTCACCATGAATATGATAGAAAGTCGGAACCAATTGAACTCAGAATGCTGAAGACAATCCTGCAAATTTGTCATGCTCAAGAGTGGGAACATCAAGGCTCCAACTACAGGAAAGAGTACAGGCTGCGAGTCGTATTCATCCATGTGGGATCCCTTCATAGTTTTTGCAGATCTCCCCTGACACAGAAGAGGGATTCCTTGGACATTCGATTCTACTCATATGGGACAGATGTACATGTTCCGAGGAGTATGTGGGGATTAAGAGAAATATATCCAATTGGTAAGCACATTCTAAAGGTCCAAATGCACTTACTTACCAACCACCGTAGGAGGTGTTGTCACCTTCTATCCGAGTGCATTCATGGATGACTACATCGGAGCCATTCGGTTGATACAGAAGATAAATGAACACCCTCTTTGGATGGCGTTTATCTCTCCAGCTTGCCTTGGATATCTTGTCAATATCGCATGTCCTGAAAGTCAGGATCCATTGGTAATTTGCGAACAACAAGGGTGTGTTAGAGTCTTTTCGTCTATACATCTGCACATGAAATCAACTTCCTATGAGCAGCCCAGAATATGTCTACCACAGACTCCTACAATTGATAGCAGACGGCGAAATAGCATTGATTTCTATTCCTTGCTACCCAACATCGAATGAGAGAGTCAAGATGTGGATTCGGAATCACTCCCATATCCTTAACCCGCTGAGCGCCCTTTCCATCGGCAATACTGCTTTCCATTCGGTATGTGCCAATGTCCCCCGGATCGACTGGGTCGCGATGGTGCAAAAGAACGTTAATGATGATATTGTGGCCGTCCAACGGCACCCTGCAATCCTGTACAAACACCGGAGATTCATTGTTGTGAAGGGTGTGAAGAAACTTGCTGTGACACCTACTTCGGTTTGTGATCCTGTTGACGTCTGCAGGTGCTTGTGCTGAAAACATTCATTCAGGTTGAGACTGCGACCCCCAGCCAGTTTGATTTCCAGGACGACTACTTCAAATAGAAAAACTAGATTTTCAATTGCGGTAATCTTTGCTGCTCTTCGTGCTTTATTTCCTTGCTTTTTTTCTCAAAGGTACCTTGTCATGTTAGGAAAATTTGGCTATATAGAATGGCTAAAATTCTCGGTGCGGAGAGAATTATGAGTCCAGTTGTATGTGATGTTAAACTTCCTTTACGAGGATCTTGAATAGAAATGACATACCTATGGTCATCGTCTCCTCGAAGAGACGTTAGACGTCGAAGAACGATTGTTGTATTGGCTATGGTCACACAGATGAGGTAGATATCATGGTGGCGGACAATCTTTATTCTCGGTAACCAGAACCATGAGACACTCTTCATTCACCCAATACATTATCCATCTTCGTGGCAAATATATTACAACAGACCTGCAGACGCTAGCAAATCACCAATGATTTGTTCTGTTTCTTCTGAAGAAGCCTTCTGGACCTAATGCAGTTAGTTAGTGGTGAATGAAAGGACAAGATACTGTACGGACTGTTTGAACTAGTGCCGTTTTTGAAGTCTCCTGCAACTCGCCACCCATGATCAGCTCATCAAGAATCTACATAGCAATATATCAAGGGGGTGTATACACTTCTTCAGCTGAGAATGAAACCTACATAATAGGCCGAGTCAAAGTTGAATATCCTGAGTTGTTTGTACAAACGATGTTTTCAGCCATCGACGCTGGTATGAGTGGGATATGCTCACAGATCCAATTCGCAGACCTGGCATGCATCAAGAACTCTGATCTCGGGCCGCACATGAAATACATACATTTCCAAACAATTTGTCTAAGACTTCCACATAACGATGTAAGATCTCGAGTGTTGTTAGTTCATTGTCTGTTGCGTCTATCTCCGCGATGAAGAATAACGACGCGTAACGCTTGTAAACAACCTTTAAACGCTGTCAGGATCGAGAAGCTGGTTCCATCTCACGCGATCGCGAATCACCTTTCTCCCTATACCCGTCGATCGGTTGTGAGCGGTTTCCTCTCAATTGAGGATCTGCATTGGTCACCTTTGTATTCTAGGAAATTACACATTTTAGGTTTACGATTCAAAACGAGTTGGGTGACGTCGTGGATAGTGGTGGTTTTTGTCTTGCTAGATAACGTTGTGTACCATTTTGCTAGTCGAACTTTTCCTAGCATGCATAGTCAAGACCGTAACGGGAATGATCAAGTGGCAAAAAGATAAAATGCCACCCGTACTAACCTTGCCGTGAAACCAACAGGATATAGTTGATCATGATCAAGATACCTTGGAATATACAAAGATGGTCGTATCGCTGGGTAAAAACAAGTTGGATGTTAGTACAAAACGGTGCATGGTGAGATACCGAAAACAACGACTACCAGTTTAAGGGTCGACGCATGAGATGCACATGAATCGCACAGCATCAACCACATCAGCTAATCATTTGTGATGAAGAACGTCCCTGTTTTCGACAACCTCACTGCCGATCTTATGAGTCTCAGACCATTGAAAAACCTCATTCGTTGTCATGTAAGATTTGGTACTTGAAGGAATCAAGGGAATTACTACAAAAAAGATATGATTATGAAATGTGGGTGAATCTGGAGAAATGGTAGATCAAGTGCAACGATGAGCCAGCAGTTAGGATTGAGAAGAAAAATCCGACAGCGTCAATAACCCCTCTTCCCTGACAAACGTCCTCGCGTAAGGCATCCACTTCCCCAATATTTCTGCGAAATTCACTTGCATCGTCTGGATCCTACCAGAAAACGGTGAATATGCACCAGGATCCGAACCTTTCATGTACGCTGTTGTACGTTTCTTCTTCGCCTCATCCAACAACCTCTTCAACCACGGTTCCGTCCTGGCGTTCGATACCCAAGTCGCCGTCAAAATCATCTCGAAATGCCTCTCAAGTTCTCCATATGTATACGCTACGTACCATAACCAACTCCTCGACAATCTCTCCTTTCTTAGCATGAGATTGTATACGAGGTATTCACGCCATAACGTCATTTCGTCTTTTGGCATGGCAAGGGACTCTAATTCTGGATCGAGAGGTTCGAGCCAAGATGGTAGTCGGCATGATGCCCACAGAGGTGCGTAGTACGCTTTTTCCCACTGAGTCAAAACAACAGACTTGATTGTCACTCCATCTTCTTCGAATATGACGAAGAATAAAGGCATGATCATGTATCTGTGAGCTAGGCGGAAGAGACTTTCTGAGAGGATGGTCTCTAGAATGAGTGTGCGTTCCGTAAATTTCTCTCGTTCCTTTTGACCCTTGAACGACTCTTTATTCCGTCCAGTAATGTGAGGCGGCAGGAAGTTTCCTCCGGAGAATTCGGACATATACTCTTGGAGAAGTGTATTGAGATTCTTAATACGAAGAGTGTCGTGAGATGAGAGTTCATATGTATTGTACTCCTGAAAGCGTTTGCGGAATGCCGCTATGTCGGGCTCACCATTGCGCTTGAATAAACCTGCATAGAGGATGGAGTACGCTTTGTACAAGTGGCTGTGATTCGTCGGCGCTATTTGAAAGTTAACGGAGGGAGGTTTTGCAGAGGAGGAGGATGCAACAGAAGTGGAAGGACCGGTTGGAGGTGGTGGCTGTTGCATGTCTGGTGGTGGACGCATATGAATCGGTACACAGATAATATCAGCAATTTTCTCAAGGACAGCTCTCTTCTGGTCATCACTGAGGATAGGCCAGACTTTGTCAAGTGATCGACCACCATTCTCGATCTGGCCGCAATTTTAAATATTTATTATGCGATGCGTAAGGTCATGAAAGGGATGAACATACGTCTTCGATGATAACAGCGGTATAACTTTTAAGACCTGCTTCCGAAGAAGTGCCATAGATTCTTGGAGCAGCCCAGTCAAGGACGTTGCGCACGGCATTTGTTCTGCTCATCTGGGGGAAAACATGTCAGCACCGAACAGAAAATACCCACCAAACCACTGGCATACCAACATCTCACAAGCTTTGGCGCCCCTGGGGAAAATGATAGCCATCACCGACTGGGGCACTTTGCCTGGATAGAACCCTTTGACCTCGAGAGAATATCTCAACCACTGACCTGAAATCAGCCTTCGTTTCACTGTGCCAACAAACAGGACAGGATCATACTCACCGGAATTGCATCACGATAAAATCGCTGGACAAACTTGGGAACAAGGAGAACATCACCCCTGCCACTGTGTATTCTAGGAGTCAAGGACAACTGTACGGTGCGCAGGATGACATTTGAAATATGTCCATAGTTCAAGTCAGAAGGGTCAAAGACGAGGCCAGCGGAAGCCATCGAGCAAGATCAAGGACAGATGTGACTGAGCCAAGTACATAATTGGAATTGATTTTGATCGCAGGCGTTGTGATACATAGATACGGAATTGGCTATACTAATTCTCCCTGCCGCACTCGCGTCTCTTTACATCTCTATTTACAGCTTGAATGGTGTTCTAGGATAAGCTACCTTCAGGGCAGCCGTGTCATCGACAAACCAGTAGAGCTGTCCCGGGTAGAGGGGTTTTATCCGGGATGCTGGTAATCCTAGTTCGGGCTGATCCAGAGCGGCCTGCAGAATATCCTGTTTTCCCTCTCCAGTAGCAACAAATGCGACACGCGAAGCATGGTTGATGACAGGATACGTGAGCGTAATGCGTTTCAACGGTGGTTTGGGAGAGTCATCAATCCATGCAACCCAGCGGTCGGTTTCTTCCAACAATTCGTGATTGGGAAAGAGGGATCCAGTATGACCATCAGGTCCCATTCCGAGCAGTATGAGATCAAAGACAGGGAAGCGCGCCGAGTCTTTTTGGGCAAATTCTCGGATGAGTTGTTTTTCATAGTCGTCCGAGAGCTCGTCGAGATCATCGAGGAAGTCGGTGTTGATGGTGTGAATTTGATCACGAGGGATGGGAACTTGAGAAAAAAGGACGTCATCACAAGACTTGTGGTTGGAGTCTGAATCATCAAGAGGGACCACGCGCTCGTCAACATAGAAGACATGCCTGGAGACAAGATGAGTGGTACAAGCTGCAGCCAATGCAGACTGAACATACCATTTGTCCCATTTCACGCCTCGGTGGTTAATGAGTCCCCCGAGCGTCTTTGGGAGAGATCCACCGGAAAGAGCAATGGTGAACCTCCCTTTTTTGTCAAGAGCCTCCTTCTGTGCCTTTATGACAAAAGCAGCAATGCCATCAACTAGATCAGACATGTTCTCAAAGACATTGAGAACAGGTGTATTTGGAGGATGGTGGACCGCCATGCTGAGAGAGGAGAGAGGAGCGTGAGACTGGCAGAGATTAGATTACCACGCCATCTAATTTAGGATCACATATCTATAATCTACTTTCATCCCTTGTCTTGCTGCCATCCGTACGCAAACTTAACATTTGGTACTGGTGAACACGGGCGACAATTAGTGCTATGATGTGTATTTGATTTTAAACCATGGACGAGGGGCTGGTTTGGTTTTGGTCAATTTGATAAGGGTCAACACTTGCTGTAGACGTACAAGAAACGGTGCTATCCCTTCCAGCCAAAACCCACTGATCTACGATGCACGTGTGGTCGAGCTCCCTAAGGTTTTGTGGCAAAGAGGCAGGTGTAACTCCAGGAGCGAGTGGTGCGGGCATAACCACCTGGACCGGGCTGTAAAGTCCATGGGGCAAACCTCTCCAGCTGCTGAGGCGCGATTGGGATGAAGCTACGGATATTGGTCGGCAATTATGTGACAGAAATTGGTCATCTGTGCGCAGGCCAGGCAGGGATTTAGATTGCCTAGCGAAGGGAGGATGAGCGATGGGTGGCGGACGAAGAAGTGATTCCGCCTCAGGCACAGGTTTTGTGCATTCTCCAGAATAAATGCCTAGGAGAGAAGACTTGCTTCCGCTCATAGACAGGGGCTGATTGGATGCAGCCTCAAAATACGCAAGCTGGTGTTGACGGTAATGGGCAAGAGGCTGGACAGGAGGAAGAGGACGGGCATGTTTTCGTGCGGAACATGAGCTGATCATGCGGACGAGTGCAGTAATGACGACGAGACCGGCGACAACGACACAGACGACGACGACAACGAGCGTCTGGCGAAGCATGAGGTGCCAAATAAAAATGGCGACTTTATAGCATTATGTAATATACTCTTTGTTTCGACCCTGACTTTGTCACGGAGGACTGTCTATGTACACCGTGTAATAAATTGCTGAATATCAAGAAAAAGACCCTGACTTTGTCATGGCAGCAGTCACGATGGGTAAGAGAAACCTGAGCTCACACTCTGAATGATTGTTTTGATCAATAAGGAGTGTGGCTGCTACAGTGGCAGTGGTTAAGGCAGTGGTTGAGCAACTTGCTACACACTCACAAGGTGTCAGGGAAAATGGGCAGAACTCTAGTTCAGCTGCTTATGATAATTAATATTAATATGAGGCTAAGAGGGTAAATTCCCTTGGTTCTACTGTAATACTTTTGATATGTATAAAGAATTTAATTCTGACACAAAGTATGAACTTGATATAATCTCACAAAGGCTGGTGGACTATAATCCTGATAGTAAGGCAAGAGGCAGTCTGAACACTTTGCTTTTAGAACAAGATATACTCAATAGAGTATATAATTGGAATAACACTTAAAATCCATTAGAGATAAGATTAGAGTCTACAAAGTAGAGTATACCTTAATAGGAATGGGGGACAGGATAAAAGTAAGGATAGTCATTAGTTTACCCTTGGCTTTACCCCTCCTCTGAGTCGAGGATAAAGTAAGGGTAAAGGTAATCAATTTTAGGGGAACATACATACCGAACTACTTGTCAAACAGATCAACTAGGCATATCAGTACAATCTATGTCAAAGTTAAGATAAAGAATTCACCCCAGTCTGATACTGAGGGGTAGAGGACTACATTAACAATCAAGAATTGACTGCTCACTGATCACTTAAAACATAAGAAAATATAATGATCATCATTGGTCAATGATAAGAGATTTGAGACGACATAGGAATATAGAATATTCAAAACACTCAGTCCGATCTGACTCGCTTTTGTCCATAATAAAAACGAGTTCGGCCTAAACCTAGGAACCAATTCACCCTAGGAAAGTTTTTGTGAATGCTGAAGACATCCTTAGACCATCAAAGGACCAACCTTGTGAAGAAGAGGAGCGAAGTAATCGTAATATTGCCATGGATCATTCCGTTCCAATCTCGAGGGGCATAACGAAGCTGTGCAGGAAGGCCAATGAAGGTGACGAGGACACTACAGACATATGTGACTGTGGCATCCGTGAGGCATATAGATATCTAGGTCACTAACTGTGTAACCTGTTAGAAGCCTATGAATCAACTGCTATATTGCGGAATGTTCAAAACTCACATCCGCAATGGCAAGTGCCAACAAACTAGCACCAATGAGGCGCTCTTGGCTAGCCGGATTGTTTGGGAGAGTGTCACGAACCGCGCGGAAGACGAGGGAGGACAATAGACCAAGAAGAAAAAAACCTTTCACAATAGTTCAGCTTATACTCCGGTACAACGCCCAGGTACTAACAATTGACCAATTGTGCAACTATCATTCGAGTTCGATCATCAACGGGACTTGGGGCGAGTGTACTCGAGGGAATTTGTTCTTGATAGAACCAATTTGTACCTTGAGGACTCCATATAAACACAACTGGAATGATAGTTAATACTTGAGAGAGACAGATTCCGTCGTCAGTCAATTTGTCAGAGCAGGATTGTTGTATGACATACAAGGTTCGAGGTAAAGAAATACCAGACGATAGAAACCAGGAAGTGCAGGGAAACTGTCTGACATGTGGAGGTTTTCCAACAACTTGAGGGGAATCAACCGTGAGATTACCCGTGATGCACTTTCGTTGTGACTCGCCTCTGACTGCATGCTCCTAGCCTAGACCATCGTTTAGCTACATATAAGGAGAAGTAGTAGTAGAGAGGACCTTAGTTCAGTCCCAGTTTGCAATCCATCCTTTCATCTCGAACACCAAGTTTTGGTAATAAGACTCGGGTCCGAGCAGTATCTACGGTACATGTATATAGGTCTCTTCACGTCTTGACTGGATGACAGTGGAAAAGAAAGGGGAAACGATCCATAATAGAGTGCCATCCAACATGATACCGACTGATTTGATGACGCTCTTTTGCAGTCCTATCTCCTCTGCAACCTAATGGACCGGCAAGGCGTCTCGCCATCTCGGCACAACTCAATAGTGAATGATATGGAAAGTCCAGGATCATTTGTGTTTGACCTTCCTACTCAACCTGTTGCACCAAATCCAACTGGTGTTCTCCCTTCTGCATTGCAATTGTCGTCCTTGAGTCAATCAGATCAGTGTTTCACACAGGCTGACGAACCCTCGTTCGTGATTATCTCAGGAGGGACTGGCGGGAACGCCATATGTTCAGCTTTTGGCAACGCCTGTTATGTTCTTCCCGTTTCCGACGATGGAGGTTCCTCGAGTGAGATAATTCGGGTCCTTGGCGGGCCCTCTGTAGGTGTGAACAATACATTTAGCATTAGGGCATTGATTAGCTGACGCTCTTCTCGGGATGACCTATGAAAGGGGATATCCGCTCACGATTAGTCCGTTTGATTCCATCTAGTTCTTCTTCCTCGCCCCTGGAAGCTATTCGTCGCTTTCTTTCTTATCGATTTCCAGCAAACTGTGACAAAAAGGAAGCCAGAGATGAATGGAGGAATATAGTCGAAGGCCGAAGTCCATTGTGGAACGGAGTCCCTAACGACAGAAAAGAGACGATCCGAGGTATGTGTTGCTGGCTTAGGCGAGTTTAGAGCCTTTCCGACAAGATATTCAGGATTTCTTGTCTACTTTGAAAGTGAACTATTACGACGTGCGCACAAGAACTTTGACTTTCGGAATGGAAGGTATGGTGTCTTTTTTTATCGCTTTTTGTGAGTGTCTCTGTAACCTCCAACAGTATCGGAAATTACTTCCTCGCAGCTGCCCAAATTTTTTTCCGCTCCTTACCTTCAGCCATATTTCTATTTTCATCTATTACAAATAGCCAGGCAATGAGATTTACCCTCCGATTGTCACTGAGAAGCTTATGAAGTCTTCCAGGCAACGATTTTGCCCGTCATTGTCACCAACCATACAATGATAATTGCAGCTGAACTCGTAAGACATCAAGCATGTTTTGTTGAAATCACTGACATGCTTTACAGGAAAATGGAAGCCGTCTCGTTGGGCAATGCGAGATCTCACACCCCGTCAGGCAAAGTGTCGCAACCAATGCTGTTTCAGATAAACCATTATCCCTGGCTGAAGGACTCCGAGAGAGGCCAGACCCAAGGCAAAATATGATGTTTGAACAAGAGGCTAAAAACAGGTATGAAAGCCTAATCGCTCCAATTTCGAGTAAGTAAGTATCTAGAAATACCAACTCATGAGTTTACCTGGTCATTCTGCAGGGCTTTTCTACATAAATGCTTATGGGACGGAGATCCATCCAACGCCTAACCCAGACTATCTTGCCAACCTTGATGAAAGGGAGGTACTAATTTACTCCTGTGGTTCTTTGTGGACCAGGTATGTCGTAAAAAAATTGAAAATTTCCCAGAAATCGAATTCACACATTACCAGTATTGTTCCATGTCTGGCCCTTCGAGGGGTTGCTGATCAGATTGCACATTCGTCTAAACTCCGTGCTAAGGTTCTTCTCTGTGAGTGTAACCAACTCCAATGATCTGTGTTTATTGACACCATAGTTAGTAAACATAGAAAATGATAGAGAGACGGAACAATATACAGCCGTGGATTATATTCTGTCAGCTTAAATATCTACTATTGTTTTCGATCATGCTGACATGGCATCCGATAGCACTATCACAAAAACCCTGAACAAAAGTCATGAAACTGTACCGTATGGTATAGAAAATGCTAGCACAACATATCCCGTATCAGCATTTGTAACACACCTGATCTACTTTGAAGGAACAAATGTTCCTGTTGACGTCAAGCGCATCACTGTGAGTGGATCCTGTGAGCTCCGCGATGATACATTCAAACTAGGTTCAGGCACTTGGAGTAAAGTGCACAGGGATCGAACCACGAGAAGGGTGTGAGAGTGACGAAGTGCCTCGATACAATTCCACAAATGTTCGAAAGGCAGTGAACCAGGTTTTGCGAGATTTAAACCGTTGATCATTGAGTTCTCACGCCAAGCTGTGTCCTGATTCTTTGTATATAATTCCTCCCAACGGTTGTCACGTCTCTCATCTTTGCAACTCATTCCCAATCTATAATAAGCGCTGTGGAAATTTGGCCTCATCCTCCGAATTCTATGACTTGTCCTGGAAGATTACATGTCCAAGTGGAATTGCCTTCATCTACTCAGAACCAAGAATCTTGGGACAGTTTCCACACACGTATGTGGCTTGTACTGATTGGGATACAATTCAACTTGTTGCGATAGTTGACTGGCCAGTAAAAACCCCAGAAGCTGTACTTGTCTCTGTTGCAAGTCCCACAGACATTGACGACAACCCTAATCTGTCCAAAAAGCCGCACGCCCTTTGTTGCAAGCCAGGGACTCTAATACAACACATCTGTGGTTCTGACCTCAACCTCAAGGAAGCCGAACCTAATGCCACTGTTCTTGACCGTGAGGAAGGTAACTGTGAAAGCAACCTAATAGGACGTCACGCGATAGATAACACAGAATTTGATGAGAACATTGTTCCCCCTTCCCTTACACGAACAACCAGTATCCGCTTTTGCTCCCGCGTACGTATCACATCCGGCCTCAATCACCTTCAACAAGGCAGAACCAATACACTTCGGTCGACTAGAGGTGATACTGGTTATTTTTGCCACACTCCTTCATCCTCGAGGTCTGGGTCCGCATCTTCCTCCATCTCTGCCCCGCTGCGATCAAGAACAGACGATGAGGCCGACAGACCTGGATGGGGGCCTTTAGGCAGACGTGTGAGTATGTTAGCGAAGAAAAATTGGACGAAGAAACGATTTGAATCAAGCAAGGATAATCAGACTCCGCCGCAGTCTGACAGAGTGAATGGGCGGACAACTTCCAGGGACTGCGAAGAGACGACAGAAGCTTCGCCGTTGCTGATGGCACCCTCTTGCAGGGGGTCAGATTCCACGTCTTGCCGACGTCGACGGGGAGGACGATGTCATTGCGTTGAACGTGGGTTGCCTTCCCATAAGAGAATTTCACCAGGTGACGTAGATGAGGTATTCGGCAAGTGGCCAACCCGAATGTTAAATTATCAGGTACTGTTATCTGTCTGGATTTGCGTTCTCGTTGTTTCACTGAGATGACACTTTCAGTGGTGGTGGCGGCAAGCTGAAACGGTCATCTGTTGTCGGTATGCATATGAATCCGACGAGTACACTCAATAATTAAGGTTTTCATTATCCTTTCGTATTGCGCTCTATGATGATTTCATTGGGTTTCATGGTAACAAATTCAGGGTAAATACCAAATATGCATAAGATTATGACAACAACAGAGGTTGAGATGTTAGTGGCACGGTATATTGGGTGTTACAGTCTATTTAGCCCCAGGGGGTAGAATCATAGTAGGTGGCAAGGTGGTCACAGGGGGCAAGAGACTTGAAGCAGTCTTGCGGGCGTTTTGGATAAGAAGTTGATCCATGATAACAATCGCAGCCATAGACTCGACTATAGGAACGGCACGGGGAACAACACAGGGATCGTGGCGGCCACGAGCAGCGAGAGTTCCTGGCGTTCCATCATACTGAGCGGTTTGCTGCGCTTGTGAGATAGTGGCAGGGGACTTAAATCCAATCCTAGGTGAGATGCAGATCAGATTGGTCCTTTGTAGGAGAAGATTGCGCACCGAAAGTAAATGTCCTCGGAGTTGGTGATGCCACCCTGAACACCTCCACTCCAGTTGGTCATTGTACCAAGTTTACCACCATCACGGCCGACGAACGGATCATTGTGCTTGCTTCCTGGGACTTCGGTCCCACGGAAGCCAGAACCAATCTCGAATGCCTTGGTTGCAGGGATTGAGAGCATTGCGTGACTCAACTTGGCTTCAAACTTATCGAAGACGGGCTCGCCGAGACCGCCGGGTACCTTGCGGATCACACAAGTGACAGTACCACCGATGGAATCTTGAGCATCTTTTGCTTCAATGATACGCTAAGGCAGATTGAGCACCCAGAGAAGGTTTCAAGTCTGATTCAAGCACTTACCTGAGTCATACGATCAGCTGTTTCTGGATGAGGACACCTTGTAGGATGTTTGTCGACCTCTTCACGGGTGATGGTCGAGATGAGTTTGAGAAACTCCGGGGAGACAGCATCATCACTGTCTTGATCTTGGGGGGATGTAGCGATGTTGGGCAAATGAATTTTTCCTACAGAAGAGACGAAAGCGACGATCTCGATACCAAACACTTGCTTGAGGTATTTTTCGGCGATAGCACCGGCGGCAACGCGACCTAGAATAATTGGTTAGAGACTTAAGCTGCAATTGAGAAATAGTGTGATACCAATAGTCTCACGAGCGCTACTGCGTCCACCGCCGCTGCTGGCCTTGATACCATATTTCTGGAGATAGGTATAGTCAGCGTGACTGGGACGGGGATATAGATCGGTCTCCGAGTAGTCGTAAGGGCGCTGGTCCTCGTTTTTCACAAGAAGACCAATGGGTGTACCCAAAGTTACGCCACGCTCGATCCCAGATTGAATATGTACTTGATCCTTCTCATTCCTCTGTGTCAAGGCAGCATCAGACTCGGTTGAGTCGAAATCTATTGGCCTACTGGAGTAGTGAGATTGCTCTGGCCTGGCCTGCGACGACTAAGCTGCACTTGTATATCCTCTTCGGTTAACTCGAGACCCTGTGTACAATGTGAGATGGTAGCTGGTTAGGGAAGAGGATTACTGATTACCGGAGGGCAACCGTCGACGATGGCTCCGACTGAGGAACAGTGACTCTCCCCATAGGTAGTTACACGAAATAAAGTGCCGTAGGTAGACATGTTGACAGAAAGGATGGAATGCCAGAGGCAGGGTAGACGATCTTATACTCGCGGCCAAGACGGACTCAGATTGCTACTCGGATCCAAATAAAGCGCAATAAGATTTTTGCATCTCTTTCCTTTTTGGGAGTACGGCTTTTTTCTTGTTTGCCGGTTCTTGAGAGATGGCGACTCACATTTTGTACCAACCCCTATGGCTTCCTCCATCACGACAGGAACCACTGGATCCCGTTCCCGCCCTCACGCGCGAAAGAAAATCAATGACGATGCCCCCTACACAGCTCCTCCGAGCGCTAGCGCTGGTACAAAACGACAAGCAGCAGAGAAGGCTGACGGCGAGCCGCGAGTAAAGCGGAAACGCGTAGAACCAGTGACAGCTATGGCATCAAGTAACAGTAAGAAAGATGCTGAGGAGCTGCAAAGGAGCTCAATGGTATGAAGCTCTGTCATTCTTATGTTACTTTCCTGACATCAATCACTCCAGGTCGAGTTTTTCAAAATGCCCACATCAGTCCTCTACTGTTATATGGCCCAATACGACATCGTTCCTGACGTACGGCCGTCGCCTCTCACTGCAGAGGATCCTCCATCCCCAATGAGTCTTGCCAGTTTACATCGCCCCTCGCCGCGCGCCCTCACTCCGCCTGCTCAGACAACCCCTGCCAACCGACCCCGCCGCGAACCAAAGGAACAGAATAGACGACGAAGCTCTCGCCTTCTTGAAGAAGAAACGAGAAGTCGCACTCCAATATTGGCTGACGCTCATGAGGTTCACAGTGTGCTTGCTGCGATTATCGAGAGCCATTTCAGGGATATGCCCCCCATCAGTGGAAGGGACGAGGTGGATACGTTGGCGTCATTTATGTGTGCTATTGAGAAATCAAAGATCCAGCGTGTGAAGAGCTAATCCTCATCTATCGAATGCTTTGCCTGTCGTTTCATGATCGACTGGCTATCTCACTGTTTATTTGTAATGTCTTCCAGTCACTGGTGGCCTTTCCATTGGGCTTAATCTTTGTTGCAGTGTGTTGTTCCAGATCGAAAGCAAAACAAATTATATGTTATTGTGACATGTCGTGCACTTCTACAGTCAATCAAATGTTCGTTAACTGGGGTCTGAAAGAATGTCTGGGCAGCCATTGGAACTTGCCGGTTGTCACGCAATCATCGCAATCATCGTAATCATCACATGGAGATCTTCTCACCACCTCGCCACGCTGATCAGAACAATCACGTGAAACTACACAATGGTCATTGAAACACTCCTGATTGTCCCTGTGTCTGCCTCATCATCTGTGGTTTGTGGGGTTGGTCGTGTTCTCGTCTTTTGCATATGCTCTTTTTCCGATTCTGGCGAATCACTCAAGTCATTATGCTTCTCATACTTTCCTGCTTCTCTCGCAGGATATATGACCCTTCAGAAGTAACGATAGCGACAATGATTGCAACACTGAGGACGCTAGAGGATCGCTTAAGGGGCCAACGGTTCCAGGTATAGCAGTGCAAACCGGGGTGAAAGTAGCTCCGGCATCCGTGCTGGGACGATCCTCGGACGGTCTTGACAAAAAGGCTTATATTGTCCAAGACGGCCGAGACACTTCCGCAGTTGGACTTGTGCTTTTCTCCATTTATCTCTGATAGCCCGGTGTCGTCAGTGATGTTAATCGATAACTTGACTGATTTCTGTTCAATCATCTCAAATTTGCTAACCATCAACAGGAAATAAAATGTTCATGCAACCTTGTTCTGTTCCTTCAAACAAGATGTCATTACCTAAGTTCATCAATAGTGACATTAAACCTCGTTCATGCCCAGGAGAATTACTCTGCAGTTCCCCAATTAGTCAACAGTGATGCATGCGCTCGTCATCAGTCATCCAAGGTCTTCATCAAAGCAATTGACCTATCTTACTTAGATCCGCCAAGTTCTGTCGTGGTTTTTGAGCTGATAATGTGCAATGTGTGCACGTCTACAAAAGGCCTGAATGTGGCTATTTAGATCCTGCCGAGTTATCAGCGCCGCTGTCAATCAACAGCCAACTGTTTGTTGATATTCAGTGCGATGTCGCACCTGCTCGACAGCTGTCGATTCGTTGAGCCCT
>Ga0153944_1000545_pt1 | contig 16205 bp, 16 predicted proteins | sample TSNJ028MetaG_FD_104703 | JGI IMG/M metagenome (GOLD analysis project Ga0153944, IMG submission 104703) | Attine ant fungus gardens microbial communities from New Jersey, USA - TSNJ028 MetaG | ecosystem: Host-associated > Fungi > Mycelium > Unclassified | place: USA: New Jersey, Wharton State... | reverse complement strand
ATGGTAAATATTTTCTATGTTGTCCCCTTCCTGTTTCGTTTAAGGTCACAAATTGTGACCTTAAAGAATTATAATCTTCTTCTGTTAATTGAAAACAAAAATCTTCTGGAAACCTTTTATAATTCCTTTTTCTTGTTTGATTAAGCACTTTTGTTTCGCATTTATATAACATTGAAAGCCTTTAATCTTCTTTGCGTATCGAAGTATCGAAGCGACTAACACAGGACGAAGGCCGTTGTTGAAATTGCTATCCCATTATTACGGTTGAACGCAAACAATCCAGCATTGCCCGTATTGTTCCATCTGCCCCCTCTGATTGAGAACGGATTGTTCAAACCTGTGAAGTTCGAGTTGTTTTAGTTTAATCCCTAATATTCCCATGCCACCCTTTCCTTCGGAATGGTCGGCGAAATATACGTTTAAGTTTATCTTCCGTATTTTACCCTATTTGCAATTCACAGTATCTGTCGAAAAAAGGGGTAAAGGTACAAGGATATTAAAGTGTCGAAGCGACTAACACAGGACGAAGGCCGATGTTGAAATTGCTACTCCCATCAACACGGTTGAACGCAAACAGCCCAGCACCGCTCGTATTGCTCCACCTGCCCCCTCTGATTGAGAATGGATTGCTCAAACCTGTGAAGCTCGAGTAGTCGGCATACCATGATGTTGAACCTAGTCCTGCAGTTGATGTTTCTCTTATTGCATCTCCATATATCTTTGTATTTAAGCCATAATTTGTTGTGCTTGCTGTATCTACTACTGATATTCCTGTTTCATTTGATGGATATACCATAGTATATTTTGTACTGACTGTTCTTAAAATCTCTCCATCATAGCTAATAGATTTTCCATATGTTTTTAAATTACCATTTCCATTTGCTACATATGATGCTGTTCTTTCCCAAGTACCACCTGATAAATCGTATATTCCATATATTGTTCCACTACTACTTGCTTTTTGTCCATTTTTACTCATCCATACATCTGCATTTACACTTCTATTCTTTATTGCATCTATATTTGTTACTATTTGACTAGCATTTTCTGTTTTTCCGACATACCCCTGTTACTGCATATACACTTGATGTACTACTATTTAATGTTACATTATTTTTATATATATTTGTTCCATTTAATCCATATTTACTTTGTGATAAATATGCTACTGCTCCCCATTCACTATTTTTGATTAAATGGCTATCTGTGTTATCTTCTTTAAGCCCATATATATTTCCACTTTCTGTTAGTGCTTTTGCTAATTTGAATGCATCATTATGATTTATATAATTCATACTATATGTTAATCCTTGAAATGTTGGGTATTTTATACTTGTTACTGTACTTCCATATATTTCATCTTGCCAGTTTCTTGCTGAAATAGTTCCATCTGCTGTTCCTCCTGCTGTTTCTATTGCTCCTCCCCATACAGATGTTTGACTGTAATTTACACTGCTTGCCTTTTCTTCGGCTGTGTTATTTCCTCCTGCATATCCTGCTTCAAATTTTGCTACCCATATGCCTGTTAATTCCTTATCCCAACCTCCATTTGCATAATTTATACTGCTTTCATTTGTAAATGCTGGGTGTACTGTGTAGCCTACTTTAGTATCTACTACTTCATTTTCTGATGTAGCTCTTTTTGCTGTTTGCAAATTTCCACTTTCATCATAATATTTATCTGTTGTTCCTATTAAAAATACAATTTCCGTAGTTTGGCTTGCACTATTTATTCTATATGCATATCTTGGTATCCACACCCACATACTCCCGTCCTGTGTCTGCGTATTTGCCCATTTTTTGCTATCATAATCATACCACTCTGCATCTGTTGAATTTGTCTTCACAGTTGTTCCTTCTGTACTATCTGTTGGCTCTGTAAATTTTATTGGCGTCATACCTGTTAATACTTTTGGCTCATTTATTCCTTTTGTTTTGTTATATTGACTATTTGTGATTTCATCTATTTCTCCTGTTATACCTTCTAATTCTTCTTGCTCCTTTTTTTGTGCATTCTGGTATTCTTCTGCCGCTTTTTGTGTTCTTTGTATTAATCCATTTTCTCCTAATACTAAGCTAATACTTACAGCTGCTAGTATAATTAATACTATAATTGTTACCACCAAGGATATCAATGTTATACCTTTTGTATCTCTCATTTTCCCCATCATTTACACTCCTTTATATTATCTTTTGAATTTATATTTTTATTATATATGATTTATGTTTTTATTTCAATAAAATTTAAATCTTTTTACTATCTTCTCTCTTGTTTCAGCATGTACAAGACCTGCCCGTACATTGTATGTTTTCTTAAATAAATTTTCTCTATTTTGTATGCATATGGTAAATACACAAAAAAGGGACAGTTTCCTAAAAAGAAACGTCCCTAATCGGTAATTATTTCAATAATTCTATTGCCTTTTGTAATTGTGTATCTTCATTTTCTTCTATTGTGTATAATGTTTTTCCATCTGGTAAATCAACTTCTATATCTGGTGTTATGCCAACTTTATTTATAGTATTTCTATTTGGTGTATAATATTCATTTGTAGTTAATTTTAATCCACTTCCATCTGTTAAACTAAATATTGTTTGTATTACACCTTTTCCATATGTTGTTTTACCTACTGTTGTTACACTATCTAAATTTTCTCTTAATGCTGCTGTTAATATTTCTGAAGAACTTGCGGTATTTTCATTTATTAATATAACGATTGGAAGGTCTATCATTTTTTGTATTTTAGCTTTTTTAATTTCTTCTCCGCCACTCTTACTTGATGTAATTAAAAGTGTTTTATCTTTATCCACCATTGTATCTGCTATATTAATTGCTTGATCAACGATTCCTCCACCATTATTTCTTAAATCTATGATTAATGATTTTACATTTTGTTTTTTTAATTCTTCATATTTTTGTATAAACTCTTCATAACATCCATCATCAAAAGTAGATATTTCAATATATCCTATATTATTTTCTAATACTTCTGTTTCTATATGATTTACCTTTATACTTCTTCTTTCTATTTCGAATTCTATTGTTTCACCATCTCTTAGTACTTCTACTCTTACTTTTGTTCCTTCTTCTTGTTTTAGGTGATTAGAAGCTTGTGTTAACTCTTCTCCTTTATATTCTACACCATCTATTTTAGTAATGATATCACCAGGTAATATTCCTACTTCTTCTGCTGGAGACCCTTTAATTGGCATAAGTATTACTATTTGATTTGTAGCAGTATTATTCGCTATATATACTCCTATTCCTACATAATTCCCATTAGTTTCTTGCATATATTCAGTCATTTCATCTGATGTAATATATTCTGAATAATCATCTCCTAATCCATCTATATATCCCTTTATTGCTGATTCTATCATAGCTGTTTCATCTATTTCACCTATATAGTTTTTCTCAATAAAATTTCTAAAATATTCAAATGTTTTACCTATAGATGATGATGTACCAGTTGTTGTAACATATTTGGTACCTGTTCCTCCTAATGTGTTATACATTGTTATTGTAGTAATTATAAATGTGATTGCTGCTGTTAATACAACAAGCATAATGGTTTTATATATTCTTTGTCTTTTTTCTGATTCCAATTTTTATCCTCCTAAACTTTTATTATATAGTATACTATTTTACTTAGAAATTTAGAAGTTAAATTTTCTTCTAAATTTTTCCATTCATATTATATAGAATAAGGAAAATTTTCATTTTCCCTATTTATTCTTTCTCTTTTTTTATTGTGATTGCAAATATGGCATTGGATTAACACAAGAACCATTCACTCTAACCTCAAAATGTAAATGTGGTCCAGTTGAATTTCCTGTAGAGCCAACTTCCATTATTAAATCTCCTTGTTTTACTTCTGTCCCTACTGTTGTCAATATTTTTTGTCCATGTCCATATAATGTTGATATTCCGTTTCCATGGTTTACTATTACACAGTTTCCATATCCACCATTATATCCTGCATATGAAACTACTCCATCTGCTGCTGCTATTATTGGTGCGCCAAAACCTGCTCCACCTATATCAATACCTGTATGCATTTTTATTACACCTTGTATTGGATGTTCTCTTATTCCATATGCTGACGTGATATATGTCCCACTCTTAGCAACTGGCCAAGCCATTAATCCTCCTGTATATTCTCCATTATATATGTAACTATCTGTTGCTAATTTTATTAAATTTTCAATTCTTTCTTCTTCTTTTTTATAATCTTGTATCTTTTGTTGTAATTCTTGCTCTTCTTCTGATAATTTACTAACTTCATTTTGTAATAATACTTTATTATTTTCCATTACTATATATGCTTGTTGTTTTTTAGCTCTTAATACTTTTAGCTCTGCTTTTTGTACTTCTAGCTTGTTTTTTGCAGTTTCTATTTCTTGTTTTTCTTTCGCTATCTCTTCTAGTAACTCTACATCATTTTGAACAATTTGCTCAATTGTATAATATTTTGATAGAAAATCTACTATATTTGAAGATTTTAATAATATATCTAAATAAGTAGTATCTCCTGCTTCATATAATATTACCAATCTTTCTTCTAATAAAAGTTCATTCTCTTCATAATTTTTTTGTACTTTATTTAATTTTTCTGTAGTCTCATCTACTTTGCCTTGTAATTCTGAAAGCTCTTTTTCCATATTTCCTATTTCAGATTCTGCTTGTTTTATACTATCTTCTAATTGCTGAACTTTCACAATTGCCTCTGACAATTCTTCTTTTACATATTCTAATTGCTGTTCTGCTTCTTGTTTCTTATTCTCATTTTCTGTCTTTTGTTCAGTTAAACTTGTTGCCTGACTTATAACAGAAAAATAGAAGCATGATGTAAAAACAATTAATAATAATATAGCTACTATTTTTCTTCTCATACCCCTATTCCTCCTAACTCTCTAATATTTTTTATTCTCTATAGTGGACACATCTTTTATGGGGCTGGGCAGTAGATAGTTAAGATATGTCCCCTCCGGGTCTTTTTTTGTTTTTCCTGTAGACACATCTTCTTTGTAGTAACTCATGGATGTTAAGATACGTCCCCTCTGGGTTTTGTTTTTATTTTACGATGGAGTTGTAGCTCCTGGTGCAAGTGTATATCCTCCTGGTAAATATTCAAGTGGATTCAAATATGTACTACTAAAATAATTTGATATTGATGTTGCTTTTCTTATCTCAAAATGTAAATGTGCTCCAAAACTTGCACCTGAATTTCCTGATTGTGCTATAACTTGTCCTTGACTTACATATTGTCCTGATGATATTTTATATGAATTTAAATGTCCATATAATGTAATATATCCATCACCATGAACTATCATAATATAATGTCCATATCCTCCTGGATTTTCTAGTGTATATGCATATCCTGATGCAGAAGCATATACATTTTCATATGACGCTCCAATATCAATTCCTTTATGCCATTTTCCCCATCTTATTTTTACAGTTGATGTTACTACTTTGTTGTTACATGGCCATACAAAACTTCCATCAAATTTTAATCCTTGACTACCAGATGAACCTCCACTACTATTTCCGCTATTTTTCTCTGCTTCTTGTCTTTCTTGTTCCTTTTTTAAAACCTCTTGAATTTGTTGTTCAACTTTTTTTACTTCTGCATTATAGGCATCTATTTCACTTTGTAATGCTTTTTCTTCTGCTGAAAGTTGATTTGCTTTTTGTTGTCTTTCTGTTTTTTGATTTTTTAAAGTGTTTGATATTGCTGATTTCTCATTTTTTGAACTATCTAATTGTGTTTTTTGTTGTTCTAATTCATTTTTTGCTTGTTCTATTTCTTTTCTTTCTTGTTCTATTTCTTCTAATAATTCTACATCACATTGAGTTAATTGAGAAAGTGTATAGTAATTAGATAGAAATTCTACTATATTTGCTGAACCAAATAATAAATCTAGGAATGATGAATCTCCTGATTCATACATAATTACTAATCTTTCACTTAATAATTCTTCATTTTCTTCATATTCTTGTTGCTTTTTCTCTATCTCTAAAGTTTTTGCTGCAATTGATGTTTCTAATACTTGTATTTGAGCTGTTAATAAATTAATTTGCTCTTCATTTTCTGTTATTTTAGCATCTAATGATGATATTTCTTTCATTTGATTATTTAATTCTTGTTGTACTTGTTGTTGTTGGTCTTGAGCATCTGATATTTTATCTTTCAAACCATCTTTTTCATTTTGTAAACCAGATGTTGAAGTGGCATAAGATAAACTCTGTATTAACATTAATAAAACTATTAGTATTATCGATACTATTTTTTTCTTCATTGTTTATTACCTTCCTTATCCATTGTTTTTATACTTCTAGATATTTTCTCATTGAAATCATACTTCCTATAACACCTATACCAATTCCTAATCCTAGGTATACAGCTATTATTAATCCAAATATATCTGAAAAACTTAATAAGCTAATACTGATTGTTGTACTTATTGATGATGATAAAATTTTATCCATTATAAAATTATATCCTAATCCTAATATAAGTATTGATAACATCGCAGATACTACACCAATTATTATACCTTCTACTATAAATGGCCATCTAATAAATCCATTTGTTGCACCTACATACTTCATAATTGATATCTCTTTTCTTCTAGCATGTACTGTAAGTTTTATTGTATTTGCTATAATAAATACTGATATAATAACTAATAAAACTAAAATTCCTGCTGATACCCATCTGATTCCATTTGCTACATTTACTAGTGTATTTATTGTTTGGTTTCTTACTTGTACATTATCCATATTTTCTAATTGTTCAATATTATTTTGTACTTCATCTGCCTTTTCCAAATCTGTTAAAGTTACTACATATGATGGCTTAAGTGGATTTTTCTTTTCATATGGTTCTAACAAATATTGTTTTTCACCAAAAGATTCTTTTAAACTATTTAAAGCTTCTTCTTTTGATACATATGTTACTTTTGCCACATAATCTAATGATTTTAATTCTTCACCAAATTTTGTAATTTGCTCATCTGTAGCATCTTTTACCATAAATACTTGCATACCTTGTTCTGATTCTATTTCTTTTACTAGATAATTTACATTCTCACCTATTAAAAAGAAAAGTCCGAATATTAACATAGTAGCACACATAATCATTAATGATGCTCCTGTAGATTTCTTATTTTTTAGTACATTTCTAAATCCTTCACCTATTAAATAACTAAGTACATTATATCTCACTATCATACCCACCTTTTTGATTATCTCTATCTATAATACCTTTATCAATATGTATTACTCTTTTTTTCATCTTGTTAACTATATCTTTAGCATGTGTTGCCATAATAATGGTTGTTCCTCTCATATTAATATCATTTAAAAGATTCATAATATCCCATGCTGTATCTGGATCTAAGTTTCCTGTTGGCTCATCTGCTATTAACATTGATGGATTATTTACCAGTGCTCTTGCTAATGCTACTCTTTGTTGCTCTCCCCCTGATAATTCATTTGGGTACATTTTTGCTTTTCCACTTAAACCTACTAATGAAAGTATCATTGGAACTTGTCTTCTAATATGTCTTGGTGTAGCTCTTACTATATACATTGCATATGCTACATTATCATATACAGTTTTATCTGGTAATAATCTAAAGTCTTGAAATACCACTCCCATACTTCTTCTTAAAAATGGTACTCTTTTAGGTTTTAAAAATGTTGTATCTTTTCCATTTATTATTATATTTCCTGATGTTGGATCTTCTTCTTTTAGTATCATTTTTATTAAAGTTGATTTACCTGAACCAGAACTTCCTACTAGAAAGGCAAATTCTCCTTTTTCTATTTTAAAATTTGCATTATTTACCGCTTCTGTACCTGTACTATATGTTTTACTGACATTCCTGAATTCTATCATAATTCAAACTCCTTATTTTTACACTTTTATATACTTTTTTTCCTATTTTAACATTTACTATTTAATCATAACAATAAAATATATTATTTGCAATACTTTTTTGTAAGAAAAGTGGAAGTAATTTATCCCAATTTCCTGCTAGGGATGTTTCTTTTTAGGCTATATCTCCTGAATTAAATGAACTCTCCCAATCTGGAAGAGTTCATTTCTCATTATTCAGTTTTTCTTGACTTCATAAGGACATCCAGAAGCTCTATATTTTGCTTCTAGTATTTCCAATTCAATAGCTGTTCCCTTAAACTCTGTATTTCCTCTTTTTTGGGGGCAACTATTTATTTGGCATGTCGCACATGGTGTGAAATTGCAAGGTGATTTCATATGAAAATCTCCTTTCTGTATATTCAACTGTTGTTATCTTTGTCCCCTATTATATCATAATATTACATATTTTTCAAATTATATATATCAATGGGGACACAAGACTCACTCGCTTATCAAATAATCTACTCTTCTCTTTCTTATTTCAAAATCCATGCATTATCTGCTGTTGTGCCATCTTTGGTTGTATCGCTTGAATCAACTGTGATTTTCTTATCAAGTAGCAAGTATCAAAATTACTATGGGGCTAACACAACACGGAAACTGTAGGTGATGTTGGAATTGCCCGCAATGTAGTAGAAAGCGAACATACCAGAAACCGTGGTACCATTGTAGAGACCGACCACGTAGGAACACTGGATTAGTAGTGTACGGAAAATAAGAGTAGTCTGCGTTCCAACTGTTAAAACCACTATATGAATTTGATGTTTCATATACTGCATCTCCATATTTACTTGAATTCGCCTCATAATTTAATGCATACGTATCTGATGCTCCAATCGCATATACATCTTTATATTTTATATCTGCACTTAATAGTGAACTTGAATATGTTGATAAACTTGTCTGGGTTGCACTATTATCTACATATCCTGCTACATATTCGTATGCTCCTCCAGACATATCATATATCCCATATATATTTCCTGTGGTACTTGCTAATTTTCCATATGTCCCTGTCCATTGATTATTTGCTGTTCCTGTATTTGCACTACTACTTGCTGATACTGTATCTCCTCCGTATCCTGTCATAAAACTACTATTATTATTTATTGTTACTTCTGTTCCATTTCTTCCGTATTTACTATGTGCTAAATATGCTACTGCTCCCCATTCTGTATTCTTCATCATATGAGATTGCTTTGATGTATTATAATTTAATGAATTTGTAAATATATTGCTTACTTGTATATATCTCCAACTATTTCTTTCTGGCTTACTTACCATTTTTACTGTACTACTTGTTACTACATTTCCTATTGTGGTTGATGTTACACTTGTTTCTGTTCCATCTGTTTCCATACTCATCTCGAATTTTGCTACCCATATTCCTGTTACATTTCCTCCAAAATTAAATGCTGGATGCAATTTATATCCATCACTTGTATAATCAGTTGTTCCATTACTAAATTTTATATCTATTGTTCCTGTTGTATTTGAATGCTCATTGCTTGTTATTTTATATGTGTATCTTGGTATCCATACCCACATACTTTCGTCATCTGTCATTGCATTTGCCCAATGGCTTGTCCCTCCATTTTCTGTTGTACTTGTTTGTGCTATATAATCATACCATTCATTTTCGTTTGTAGGTGTACTTGTTGCTCCTGTTGTTTCATTAAATATTATTGGGGTCATTCCTGCTAATTTTGGTGTGTTTACTCCTTTTATAGAACTATAACTTCCATCTCCTATTATCTCTTTTTCTTCTTTTGGTGTTGCATCTGCTACTGTTGTTCCACTCCATATATCTTCTATTGCTATTTCATATCCTTTGTCTGTTATAATTCCAGTAATATTTCCATCATTATCTTTCTGTACTTCTCCATATTTAGTTAATATAGTTTCTAGTTCACTATCTGTTATATTTCCTAATAAGTTTTTTCCAAATATGTCCATCTGTATCTGTTCTTTTATACTTGCTATTTCTGTTGCTTCTGCTGCACCTCTTGCCCTACCTATAATTCCATTTTCTCCCAATACAAGTGATATACTTACTGATGCCAAGATTATTAGAACTATTATTGTTACTACTAATGACACCAAAGTTATTCCAGCTGTTGAAGCTTTGCCTCTTACAGATGGGTTATGCAGAGCTATACCATTCTCATTTAATTTCCTCTTCATTTGTTTTTACCTCCTATTTTCTCTTTTCTAATTACTATTTCCATATTTTTTCTCTTTATGTAATAATTAAAAAATCATAAAATTATACATTTATATTACTATTATTATCATTGCTATTTTATCCATTTCTATTCTTGTTGTCAATTACTTTTTTTAAATATTTTTTCTTTTTTATGACCTCTTTATTCTATCTTTACAATCCACTCTTCTAATATAATATTTTTGATATATTATCATTTCTATATACGAAAAAATATAAATATATTGTTAAATTTTCTATACAAAATAGGTGTCATTATTCAGTTTTTATTGCCTACATAATGACATACAGAAGCTCTATCTTTTTACTTCTTCTATAATGTCCTCACTTGTAAGTTTAAAATATTTCATTAATTCTTCAGCTTTTCCTGATTTACCAAATGTATCTTTTATTCCCATTCTTGTCACTTTACAAGGACATTCTTCTGAAAGTACTTCACATACACTACTTCCTAATCCTCCAATTATACTATGGTCTTCTACTGTAATTATTTTTTTAGTTTCTTTTGCACATTTTATTATCATATCTCTATCAATTGGTTTTATTGTATGAGTATCGATTACTCTTACATATATTCCTTGCTTTTCTAATTCTTCTTTCGCCTTTATTGCTTCACAAACTACATCTCCTGTTGCAATAATTGATGCATCTTCTCCATCTCCTATTTGAATTGCTTTTCCAATTTCAAAATCTTGATTTTCATGATATATTACAGGAGTTGCAAGTCTTGATAATCTTATATACACAGGCCCATCTACTTTGCTAGCTTCTTTTATAGCCCATCTAGTTTGAATATCATCTGATGGAGATATCACTGTCATATTAGGCAAACCTCTCATCATAGAGATATCTTCTAGCATTTGATGAGTTGCTCCATCTTCCCCAACAGTTATTCCTGCATGTGTTGCACATATTTTTACATTTAAATTTGGATAACAAATACTATTACGTATTTGGTCATATGCTCTTCCTGCTGCAAATACTGCAAATGTACTTGCATATGGTATTTTACCACAAGTTGCAAATCCAGCTGCTGTTGATAACATATCTTGTTCAGCTATCCCCATATCAAAAAATCTATTAGGAAATTCCTCTGCAAATAAAATTGTTTTTGTTGCTCCTGCAAGATCTGCATCAAGAACTACTATATCTTCTCTTTGCTTTCCTAACTCTAATAAGGCATTTCCATAACTTTCTCTTGTTGCTATTTTTTTATCTTCCAAAATAATCACTCTCTTTCTTATATCTTATTTAAATCTTGCATTGCTTTTTGATATTGCTCTTCTGTTGGTGCTTTTCCATGCCATTCTGATTTATTTTCCATAAAAGAAACTCCTTTTCCTTTTATCGTTTTTGCAATTATTGCTGTTGGCATTCCTTTGGTAGTTTTTGCTGTTACAAAAGCATCTATTAATTGTTCTATATTATGGCCATCTACTACTATTGTATGAAACCCAAAGTTTTTAAATTTTCCTTCTATATTGTCTAAACCTTTTACTTCTTCTATTGTTCCATCTATTTGTAAATTATTATTATCTATTATCAAACATAGATTATCTAATTTATATTTATTTGCAGTCATTGCTGCTTCCCAAATTTGCCCTTCTTGTATCTCACCATCTCCAACTAGACAATATACTCTATATCCATCTTTATTCAATTTAGAATTTAATGCCATTCCATTAGCAACCGATAAACCCTGTCCTAATGAACCTGTCGTCATATCCACTCCAGGTACTTTATTCATATCTGGATGGCCTTGCAATTTGCTCTCTATATTTCTAAAACTTGACAATTCTTCTTTATTAAAAAATCCTCTTTCTGCTAAAGTACCATAAAGGGCTGGTGCACAATGACCTTTTGATAAAACAAATCTATCTCTTTGTATAGAATTTGGCTCTTTTTCATTAATGTTCATTTGGTTAAAATATAGTACAGTTAAAATATCTGCAGATGAAAGAGACCCTCCTGGATGACCTGATTTTGCTTTGTATACTTGCTCTACTATATTAATTCTTATATTATTAGCTATCTTTTTTAATTCCTCTATATCTTTTACTTTCATTTTATACCTCCTTTGTGATAACATCATATACTTTATATTAATTTTTTTCAATGATTTTATATCTTAATTTAATAAAAATCTAATGGATTTACATATTCATCATCTATTCTCATACCAAAATGTAGATGAACTCCTGTTGTCGCTCCATTTGTTGGATTTCCATTCTCATCTTTATATGGATTTCCTTTCACTCCATATACATTTTTTGGTCCAACATAACCTATCACTTGTCCTTGTTTCACTTCATCACCTACCTTTACAACGTAGTTTGGTGAAACATGGCAATATGTTATTTTCATATTATCTTTACTTAGAGTTATTGTATATCCACCTCCGCCCAAAAAACTTGCAAATGTTATTTTTCCATCTACTACTGCTATTAACTCACTTCCTTCTGGTGCTGCAACATCTATTCCTTTATGATAAGAACTTGCTCCTGCTGTAGGTGATTCTCTTTTGCCAAAATATGATGTAATCCTTGTATATCCGTGGTGAAGGCCATACAAAGCCATATTCACTTATTTCTAAGTCTCCTATAATATTTTCATCTATATATTCAAAGGTAGGTATAAATAAACAAGATATTAATATTGTTATAATTACTACAACAAATACCAAATAGTAGATTTGATTTATATAACCAGATATATTATTATTTGAATTAAAAAAAGAACTAAATATAAGAATTCCTCCTTACCTTAGCCCCTATTTTTCTCCTCTTTATTTTTTAAAAGCAAAGAATTTGCTTATGAAAAAGTTTAATATTACTACAATTACTGTTATAACACATTTACTAATAATAAATGGAATTGAACATAGTGTATACATTATAAAGAATCCTGCCATTTCTATTAACATTGTGGCTACTCTTCCTAATATAAACTTAAAAAATTCCATAAAATTTTCTTTTGCTGTAGTCGCTTTAGAATTAAATACTAATTTTCTATTTGTAAAATATGCTACTAATATTGATATTATAATACCTATTGTACTTGCTAGATTCCCCTCTACATTAAGAAAACTCTCTAGCACTGTTGACACTACTATATTTACTACTGTTGTTAATACACCAAATACTACATATAAGATTATTTCTCTTGTGCAAAATTTCTTTATTATTTCTTTTAATTTCTCCATCTTATTATTCCTCATTATTTAATTTTTAAGACGAAGATTTTTATATTATAAAAAGCTCCGTCTATATTGTGGCAGGGGTAGTAGGATTCGAACCCACACAGGCGGTTTTGGAGACCGATGTGCTACCATTGACACTATACCCCTATATGTTTTTAACATTTATAATCTTAGCATATATTCCAAATATATGCAAGAGAATTTTTTAAATTACCTAAAATAAAGGTTACTGTTTAGAGGTTTAAATTAAATATTATAGAGACAAAGGTAGGGGCAGTCCTTGTGTCTGCCCAAATTTGGGCATTTACTATTATTCATAATTTGATATAATATGAACAGTTCCACAAAAGGGACAGAATCCCCAAAAAGAAACGTCCCTAATGTGTATTATTTTAATTCCCATGCCTTTTTTGCTGTTGAACCATCTTTTGTCGAATTAGTTGTATTGATTTTGACATCAGATGATAGAGTAACTACAGGGCGAATACGACCACTGTTATCGAATGAACTTCTGATAGATCCGTACATAACAGTACTCGTAACTTTACCCGTCCACACCTTTCCAATATTAAAGTATGCATAATTAGAGATAGCTTTGGCACTGCGAGAAGAAAGCCAGTAACCAGTGTAGGTTCCCGAACCGTCATTTATAAAAAGTTTATAATATATATTATCATTTGTATCATAATCTTTAAAATCACTTGCCACCATACTCTTTTCCCAATGTGTTTGAGTTATTGTTATTGATGTTCCAGCTGATTTTTCTCCTGTTATATACGCTTCTTGTTGACTAAAATCATATTCCGTTCCTGTCACTCCATTTACTGTCCCTGTTTTTTCTCGTGAAAATATCTCTGGATACCATCTATAACCTGATGATGTATATTCTTTCGTTCCACCATATAGTCCTGTATCCACAAACGAATTTGCATATTGTGTATAATCATATGTTAATTTATCTTCTATATCTTCTCTCTTTAAACTTCGAGCAAATCCATTATTTCCACTGTATAGTGTTTTACATATTTCATCTAATAGATATACCCCATTATTATATCCATTAAAATCTGATAAATATACTGAAGTACTTGTAGTGTTTACATCACTTATCAACGTTACCTCTCCTGTTAATTTGTCTATATCTAATATTCTCCAATTTAAAGGCTCTGTTGTTAATGTCCCTGTATTATTTGTTGAACCTGAATATTTTTGATATGTAATTCCATTAACTGTGGCACTCCAATCCCATATTGCTGATGTTGGTGTATATGCTACATAGTCCCCTACTTTTATCTGACGTTCCTCTACCTCATATACCATCTCAACATCTTCTATTTCTGAATAAGTATTTATATCTGTATAATTTATACTATCATAATATTCTACACCTTTTGGGTTATATATGGTATGTGATCTTTCGTTTATTATATATATATCTAATATTTCACTTAATTCTTCTGAAGTACTTTTGCTTTTAACAATATCATAATCACTACCAAAATTTAATTTAACTGATATCTTCGATAAGTCAACTACATAATAATTGTTATTGTCATTTACATTTTTGATATCATTTAACATACTTGTATTTGTATATTTATTCAATATTGGAAGTTCTTTGTTTCTTGCATAATATTGATTTATTTCTTCTCTTATTGCCTTAATATCTGTTTCAAATTTTGCTTGGTTTGATCTAGATGCAAAATTACCAAAGTTAACAGTAATAGTAACTGTTAATATAATCATAATGGCAACTGTTACTATTAAAGCTACCATTGTTATCCCCTTATTATTTCTCATAAAACACTCCTATCTATCATAAAAGGCACTTTTTTTTAATAAGTGCCCTTCCTTCTATTCATCATTATTCATGTCTTTTAGTAGTTCTAATTGTGATATTAGTAAAGCTTCCATTTTTGCTTTATATACATCAAATTGTTTCTTTATATCTTCTAATTCTTTTCTTTTCATTAGAATTTCGCTTCCTAAATCATCAACAGACCTTCTTGCATTTCCTTCTGCCTCTCTTATAATTTGTTCTGCTTGTTGTTTGGCAACTTCTTTAATTTCCTCTGAAGTAGTTTGAGCCATTACTAAAGTATTTTGTAATGTATCTTCTATTCTTTTATAATGCAGTAAATCTCTTTCCATCTCTTCTATTTTATTTTTTGATTCAGTAGATGACTTATATGCTTTTTCATAATCACTTGTTAGTTCATCTAAAAATTCATCAACTTCTTCTACACTATATCCATTCATCATTTGTTTTGAAAATTTTTTATTTTCTATATCTAATGGTGTTATCATATTTTTTCCTCCAATATAGATTATATTACATATTTGTATTTCTTAACCACGATACTGATAATCTATTTTTTATTTCTTCTCTAGCCATTTCATTTGTTATTTCATAATTGTATGGCGCAATTAAGAAAATAGAGTTAGAAACTTTTTGGATATGTCCATCTAATGCATGAACAGCTCCACTAATAACATCTACTATACGTCTTGCAACATCTTTATTAACATACTCTAAATTAACAATTACTGATTTTTTCTCTTTTAATAAATCACAAATACTTTCTGATTGTTCAAATGATGTTGGTTGTGATATTACCATTCTCACTTGATTTGTTTGTGGCATATTTACTACTTTATTACTGCGTCTATTCCAAAAGTTTTTCCCTTCTTCTTGTTCATCTTCTTGTCCTTCTTCTATTTCATATCCATCTTCATATTCTTCATATTCTTCTTCTGCTGTTTCAACTCCAAATAAATCTAGTACTTTATTCATTATAGCTCCTGACATATATTTAAACCTCCTAATATT
>Ga0153944_1000543_pt1 | contig 16224 bp, 24 predicted proteins | sample TSNJ028MetaG_FD_104703 | JGI IMG/M metagenome (GOLD analysis project Ga0153944, IMG submission 104703) | Attine ant fungus gardens microbial communities from New Jersey, USA - TSNJ028 MetaG | ecosystem: Host-associated > Fungi > Mycelium > Unclassified | place: USA: New Jersey, Wharton State... | reverse complement strand
AGAAGGCTTGTTTGAATTCCGAACTACGGTCGCGGCACCGTGGAGCGGCAATAAATAGATGCCATACTTGGAATCTTGAGCGCTATTTGTACATAAATCTGTTATTACTCTGCTTTCTAGGATTATCCCTCATGGTGTATTGCAAAGTAAATCTCTTCTCTGTTGATATGACCTCAGCCCTGGGTCCCATAGACTATGTCTTCCGCGTCTTAGCTTCGAGAATAGAGATTCTGGATAAATCCTGGATCAAAAAAAACAAATCACCTGATATTTGAATCTCTCAGGACATGGTACGACACGGTGATAAGGAGGTTATTGGATACTGTCTATCAGCTGTTTTCACCTTGACTTTGCGACTCGAATTGTTGCTTTATCGATTTCGGCTCTATCACAATCATCTGATGGCGCAGCAGAGGGCATCTACGAACAGTGACACAGAACCCTTACTCAGGTCTCAAGAGTCGTCAGTCATCGACGGTGTTGATTGGGCCCTTGACACCACTGAGCGCTCAGAAATTTCCAAGAGGTCCTTGTTTCTTGTCAGAGCGATTGCTTTACTGTGCATCTGCAGCCTGAGTGTTGGTGTTCACTAGTAAGCATCTGACTTTTCTCACCCATTTTATCTTACGCATTTTGATCAGCGCTACTTACATCCTTGCACCATTGAAGAGTCGTATTCAGCGAGAACTTGGAACTTCGCATGCGGAATTTGGTGTGCTGTTTTCTGCTTACAGTTTAAACAGTACATGGACTCCATTGGTGGCTGGCCTCCTCGTGAGTAGACTTGGGACCACTGTGGCTAGCATTCTGGCAACTTGCACGATTTTTCTGGGTAGGTAGTATAGTAACACGTTTTAAATGAATCATTATTCATGCCTTCGTGAGGTCAATGTATCTTGCTAACTGGGGAGCTTTGGGGAGACATACGGCTGATGGCCTTTGGTCTATTTGTCTTTGGAATGGGTTCCACTCCATTGGCTGTGGTTCAAGAAACTATCGTTGTACGGTTTTTTAGATCACATGGTCTCGGTGTATCTATGGCTTTCGGGCTCATCGCTGGCAAGGGGTCCTCCTTCGTTGCTGCAAGAACATCATATCCTCTGACAGTCCAATTTGGATCGTCGGCTCCCTTTTATGTTGCCACGATTTTGACTGGGTTCTCTGTGTTGATCAACCTAGTTTATCTCATGTGTTCCAGATGGCTCATCAATAGTACTAGAGCTGAACTTGAAGCTCCGGATCTCATACGTGATGCCAATCAAGCAGCTCAAGCAGACACGACAAAGGCTCTTACACTCAAGGAGACTGCCGAAAAGCGCAAGGTAAGGATTATAGAGATTGCGGAACTAGGTGATTTGTTCTGGGCGTATGTGAACTTGAGCAAAGCTTAACTGCGTATCATCAATTTGACGCGGGGACACCTTCCAGGTACATTGGTTTCAATGTATTATGTGGAATGATCTGGAATCCCTTCAATCAACTTGCAGCGTGAGTCAATCTGATCAATTTCTTGCTTAAACTGTCTTTAATGTCGTGTCCTAGGAATATCATTGAAAAGCGCTATGGGCTGACGGAGCAAGAGGCCGCGACGACTGCTTCCTATCTTCTCGCGGGGCCCGTGATACTCTATCCTGTCGTATGGAATTATTCTTCGATTGTTGATACTCGGTCAAACATCATTCTAAGTGTGGACTGGTTGTGGATATGTTCAAAGATCTACCGATCGCAACGTATCTCCTGATACTCTCATCGGTTTTCACTGCATCTGCGTATACATGGCTAGCAGCACCACCAACATGGACAAAAAATCCCATGCCTGGTATCTTGTCCTTTGCTCTTGGTTATGGATTCGCTCCGCGTATGTTATTCTCTCCTAAATGGCCTTTGAGGAAAGATACTGATCATCCCCTGAGTAGTCATGGTTGTTGTCATTGTACCCAAGATCGTGGATCAAAAGTACGTGTCTACAGCACTAGGGGCTCATAAAAGCGTGGGTAGCACTCCCAGCATATGGTTGTCTTGATTTTTACCATCTAGACAGCTCGAACAAACGGGGACAACCCTTTTCCAGACACTTATCGGACTCTTACTAGATGTAACATCGAAAACGGTGTCAAGCTCTGCTGCTAGCCAACGGGCTCTCAATATATTCCTATTCCTTAATTGCCTTCATATGCTTTCCATTGCTCTTTTGGCAGTTTTACAATGGAGAAGGGATATTGATTGCAAGGACGTTCATGAAATCCCGCAGCTGGGAATGAATATCGAGGAGTCCTCTACTACGACACAACAGGCAATGTCTAATCAACCATCGAGCTCAGAGCATTTTGACACACCGTTACAGCATGATTCGATCTCGGCACTGGAGAGACGGCGTGGTCAGATCTTTGCCGTCGCCGCTGTCATTCTAATGATTGCTGCCTGGGTTCTCTTTTTTGGAACAGCTTATTATCGATTGGAGATAAATCCTCGTTAAGGGATGTTCATACTATAGAGATATGAAGAGAGTTGTGCCTATACTTAAATACATATTTGCAATACATACATATTACTTGACAGATGCTTTGTTGGGCCAGTATTCCTAGAGATCTGCGAACCTCATTACACTGTTAAAGGGACTCGTATTGGGGAAGGGAGAATGAAAAAGCGAGGTACAAAACACGAAGAGCAAAGATAATCTCGTGCCAATATACAGTAGACATCGATTCTGACACATATAGCTTTGAATTTCCAGCACAAAATCATGGAATGTCTTGACTGATGCAGAAAAACATTGAAAAATCTCTTACTCCTGATCATGAATGTTTTGATACTTTGAGGAGCAATCAAAGCCATGAATTCTCAGTAGGTGAGATTCAATGCATCGGCATCAGCCGAGTACTATACAGTTTTAGACAGCCTCCCATCACGGCAATGACACTATATTGTCAGTCACTAGGCTCAGCCTCCTCAAGAATAAGGTGCGTCAAAGGCTTGTTGGCGCCATGATTGTATATGAAGACGTTTCTTATCAGGAGATATGGGAGCATACAAGTATATTGGGGAGCTATACAAAAAGAAACAATCGGATGTTCTTCGATTCCTCCTTCGTGTTCGGTGCGCATTAGATTTCACTATATGAAGTACGAATTCCTGAACCTGAGGTTAGTTGCTGGGAATATCGTCAGTTGAACGTCATCCACCGTGCCTCCCGACCATCACGCCCCGATAAAGCTCGCCGCCTGGGTTACAAGGCTAAACAAGGATATGTTATCTATCGCATTCGGGTCCGCCGCGGCAACCGCAAGAAGCCCCTTTCAAAGGGTCAGTGATATCATAGGTGTATATCCACTGGGCAAGAAACTCAGCGATTGTCTTAAGGTGCTACTTACGGCAAGCCTGTCCGCCACGGTGTAAACCACCTCAAACCTCAGAGATCGCTCAGGTCGGTTGCAGAGGAGCGTGTTGGCAGACGGTGTGGCAATTTGCGCGTTCTCAACTCATACTGGGTGAACCAGGATGGGGTTTACAAGTTCTATGAGATTATCTTAGTCGATCCCAGTCATAAAGCTGTGAGTATAGTTTTTCCTCGTTAATGATCCTTCTGAGGCATTTGTCTTCCAGATACGCCGCGATCCCAGAATCAATTGGATCGTCAATCCTGTCCACAAGCGTCGTGAAGTTCGTGGTCTTACTAGCGTTGGCAAGCAGGTTCGTCATTTGTATAGCCATTTGATTTAGGTTCATATAACCTTCCTTTCAGAATCGTGGTATAGGCAAAGGGCATCGTCATAACCATGCTCCTTCTCGCTCAACCTGGAAGAGGCACAACACCCTCAGCTTACGTCGATACCGTTGATGATTTATATCTTTGCACTCTACGCTTTTACCTTCCGCATGTCTCATGTGTATGTTTCGAAAAAAATGGCGGTACTATGCATTGCTACACAGATTTTGAGTTATTTTGAGTCAAGTACTAAAATTAGAATCAACATGAGGCATCAAGCGCTCTGTGTAGGCCTTGTTCTGGGCTTGGTTCTTTGGTATCATGATCCAGAAGCTGCCTTTTTGTCTGATCGTTGTCCTATTCTCTCATTTGCAAGTTGCGATCTCCAAGAGTGATTTGCATGCCAGGACTAGTTTGAACATTAGCCCTAACGGCTCGACCTTCCTGTGGTTACCCCAGGATGAATACTCTGGTCCTTCCTTTTTTGAGTGTGTAGACTTTCTTTTTCGTGATGTTAAGCATTTGAGGATAACTGGAAAGCCGTTGGGACTTTTTCACGGGAGACGACCCAACACAGTGAGAAAATCTCTGCGCTACTTATCTGGGATGCTGATATCTTGTGATAGTGGGACAGTGAAGTGGGTTTTTCACTTTGCGCATCTTATGCCTAGACTTTGATGTCCTTACTACAGTTATACAACAAAAGCAGATGCTCTAGCTACCGGCCTCGCCTTTGTTACGTCTCAAGGAAAGGTCATGATGCAGGGGGACAATACCACGTGGTTGGACGAGGGCGTGAGCCGCAGAAGGTACGCAAGTATCATTCCTTTTCACCCTAGACGTTCAGAATGAGCTTGCAGCGTCCGCATTTCGAGTAACGCGCAGTACAATGGAGGATTATTTATTCTCGATCTAGACAAGGCTCCTTGGGGTTGTGGTAAAGTCAAGTAAATCAAGTCTGTTGCATTCCGGTGACTCGTTTTCTTTCTAGGAGTTTGGCCAGCATTTTGGACACTAGGGGCGGGAAACTGGCCATATGTAGGTACATCACGTCAAGAGCTGGAAATTCCATTTCAATGTTTCCCAAGACAGGCGAAGTGGATATAATAGAGGGTGTGCATGATAACGAACATAATCAAGTTACATTTCACACTGCACCTGGTATAAGGGATTTTTTCTTTTTCCATACTGCCGCTCATATTGGGCACAGGGTGCTCGCTTAACCCAAATGCGACTTTCACTGGAACTGTAGCTGTAAGTCAATTTAAGACGGCTCCAAGTCGACCCGCAGCAACGTTGAATGTTACTCCAGCAAACGAACGGCCAAAATAATACTGAATGTAATGGATTGATCAATGACAATGCTGGTTGTGCTATTATTGAATGGAGCAGGGCGTCGTATGGGCCTTATTTCGACTCGCAGGGCGGGGGTGTCTTTGCGATGAAATGGGACGATTCTGGCATTGCAGTTTGTGCGCGATATCCCTCTTTTGAAAGCTATTCGACTACCCAGCCAGTACAGGGTCTTTCTATAGACAAGCAATACCGTCGGATATAACTCAAGGCAGTCCCAACCCATCACAATGGGGTCCGGCAGTTGCAGTTCTAGAGCCTGCTGATTGCAATATCAGCCAATATTTCTCTAATCATTCGATAATCTTTGGTGAAACAGGATCCCTATGCCTTCTCAAATATCACCGCTGAGTGTAGATGACAGATATCACATTCTGTGGCGATTGGGCAGGAAATTCGTATACCTCGACAACCTGTCCTGGAACTTGCGCCGAGAGATTGATGGATCCGAATAATTTTGTGGTAAGGGCTGCTGTATCTTGTGCAATTCTGAACTGTTACGAGTTGATGGGTTTTCGATTTTTGTCCAGAATGCTACCTGGATCATCAATAATCTGAAGGTATATCGACAGCAATTTCTGATTGGCACAGTTGTTGGTGCTTCTCAGAAGGTATCTCGGAGCGGAACTGGGATCATTCTAGCCACGCTCGCGGTTATAGTCAAGTTGCTTGCGTAGTTCGAGTCGTGGGATACTCAATATAGTTCTCGGCCTATCACTTATTTCATACCTACGACAAATGTAGATGTTCGAATCGTATCTCGTTGCCAGGAGAATATTATCTTGGGGCTGACCAAGCTGGCGATTGATCGAATAAGATAGGTGCTTAATTAATCTCTCGGACAATCAGGGGAAGGCAAAGCGAATTGATATCAATTGATATCACTGATGCTGTGGTGTGTGCTGCGTAGCGATCAACAAAACTAGTTTACCACGGCATAGTTGACTTAGGAGGAGCTATGTCTGTGTCTCAGACTGTTATTTAACAACACGATAGTGGGTCGTGGGTCGTGTTTCTATCGAGAGCAGCAGGAGGATCATGCCAAAGTTCAGCGTACAGGATCATAAAGATTTGATCGGCAATGATCAGGTTAGGTTGCGGTATTGTCGAGTACAGCAGAATATCTGATGGAATGTATATTGATACGGAGGAAAGTGGAGTTTTTTGTATTGAAGCTCCTACTAATGTTCTTCTTCATTTCAGGGTCCTTCTACCGCCAAGAATTCCAAAAGACATTACTGATGCGGCGTCTCATCCAAATGGTTCTAGCTTGGACTCGGTTGCAGTACCACCCCCTAACCTTCTTCAAGAACCATGCTATCATTCCAATCTCGTGCCATCGCTACCGTTTTTTATGCTTTATCCCAAACATTGTATCCTACGTTACATGATGATCGTACCCATCGACTTGCGGGTACGTGTTGGCAGATGGTTGACCAGGCAATAGCAATATCAATGCGACTTGAAGTAGTCCCAGAATCATCGACTCATTGAAGGTATATGGAGAGAAATTTTGGTCGTTACACGCAGCAAGAGGTCCATGGCAATTTTTGGACTACACAATAATAGCAACAGAATTGTTCTGAGCATTTGATTAAACATCCGTGCTATGCTACAACTTGATTTTCCAGATCCTGTCTTCAATTGGGATACTCTGGTAGGTATGAGGCTCGCCAAAGTTAGCGCACAAGGGAGTAACGCTGACATGTCCATGATAAATCGCCCATCCATCTGAACCGACGGGAAGCACGGAAGGGGAGGGCGCGATAAGCCCCTTCATTTCAGGGGCCCATCGGAACACGAGGTTACCTGAATTGGTGGGCGCGGGACTGGCCCTGTTTCCCTTGATTTCACTTTGTTGTTGCCCATCTGCGAGGACGACATCAGGTGGAATTTGCTCAGGAACAGAGACGGTTTTGAAAAGGCGGCCGTAAGAATTACGCCAGATGTTTGTCCAGTATATCTTCAAGCCTTCTTCAGTTAGGAGACCGTCAATAAGGGGAATATTGATGCTATAAAGGTCGACCTCGCCGTTGCGCAAGCTATCCTGATCTTGTCCCCAATTATGCCAAAGATACTGAATGATTCGGCATCCTAACCGATGTGCTGGCTGATGATACGAGGCTGGAATCGGATAGATGACCGTGCCGTATGAAAGGGCGATAGAACGGATCATGCAGAGAGATGAAGAGAGAGCAGCACCGATCGTGCCAGAAGAGAGAGCAAAAGCAGCTGTGGGTCAGAGTTTAAGTGATCGTCGAAGAGCTGGCGGGTATCAGACGGACCAGATGTGTTCCGGCCCAGGTTGGGACCGGATATCTAGTACAAGGCCGGTCAGATAATGGGAGGGGAGTGGGTCGGGTACACTCACGACAAGATCGATCTTGCCTGGCCACAAATTGTTAAGGGCGATGTTGGCACACGTCGCGGGCGTCTGGACATGTTTTAATGATAGGTCAGTATGTGTAGTGGCAGAATCGTACGCCATCTAGGAGAATCCATTCTGCCTGTATGGGGTCAATGGGGGTACCATGAGTCCATAGTTAGCGAACGAACCAGTTCTCCGTCTTTGAGCGGGCGGGAGACGGCTGATGTCTCGCCCTTGCCTTGGTTTGTGGGATAATAGTAGACGCCCGTGATGGTTTCCTCGATGTGGTATGCCTTTCCTAGAGGATAAATGAGGGATGTGGATTGCGCAAGACGGAACGTGCGATACCAATCCAGGACTTCTGGGTGCTGGGGAGGACGACCTTGACATTCCAGCCTGATAGATGGATGAGAGACGAGGCTTTCTGGGGCAGAGAGCAGACCTAGGAGCGTGGAAAGGGTCTGATAGAGACCGAGGACATAGGGAGAGTCTGTGGGAGAGGGCGGACCGTCGTCGTTCTGAGGAGGGGTGAGGAGGTAGGGGAGGTGTGGGATAGTAATTTACCGTGAGAAGGACGGTGGGCATGGAGGGAAAGATTAGAGGTGCGTGGGAGTTTGCTTTGCTCCTCTCCTTTCTTTCCCCTTCCATGCCCAGCCATCCCTCTCTCCCCCAGCTCCCTTCCCTCCCCCCCCTCGACCTCAGTGCTGCCCCCGGCGCAGGCCGCCCCTTCGCCATCGTCCCCCCCGATCAGGCCTCCCTCAATTCCCCTCTCAGAAAGTCCATTTCCGTCGACTCCTTCGCCGCGTCTCCCGCTCCCCGTTCCCCTCGAGACCCACAGTCTTCAAATACCCGGGGTTTTGTCGCTGGAATTACCTCCGCTTTTCGTCGCGATTCCGTCCTCGATTTGCGTTCCCGCAACCGCGGCGCCAGTGTTGGCGAACAACACCACCGCGACCAGGAACACCGCTTCCGACTCCCCTCTTTTAAAGCCTCTGACCGTCGCGCTGAGCTGCCTGCTTCACAGGAACAACCACCAGCAGCTGTAGGTCGTGTCCGTAGTGTCAGCAGCGGGACCCCATCTTCACCCGGGAGCAGGCGAATAGTCATAAACACACAGCCCACCAATGTCTGTTTTTTTTCTAGTTACTTGATCACCAACTTAGCTTTGACAGGTCGCTTCGTCGCTGAATGAGAATATCACTCTCATCGTCATAGGAGTGACAGGTTGTGGCAAGTCCCAGGCTATCCGGATGGGATTGTCAGGTTTCAACCTTTCTGATCCGCTTCCCTCCACTGTCCAAAGAACTGTCCGCGGTGTTTCTGCACCACTCTGTAAGCTTTTCATATTCTAGCCCATGCCCTGCCGTTCTGTACTTATCACATAGCGCAGATACATATCGTTTGGGTACAATTGTTCGGGACAGGTTTCCAGACTGCCCGTTGACCGTCATAGAGATTGATACCAGCCCTGACGATGCGCATGTTCCGAAGAATCATCTGTGGCCTGAACCTGTTCCTTCTATTGACGGTGCTGTTATTTGTTACGACGCTGGAGACCGGAGCTCTTTTAAGCCTGTCGAGCAGTTAGTCCGTGAGTCATGTCTGTTCGTCAGCTAATCAGGACATTGACGCGGTACCTTCTGCAAGGGGCTTATCATACCATCAAACTCCCGATCATTGTGCTTGCTTGTAAAGCAGACTTGAACCTTCAAATCGAGCCCGCATTCGTTAGTGGTCTACTGAACCAGTATCGTGCTGGTCTTGTCGAAGTTTCAACTGTTAGCGACGCTGGGAGGGCCAAGCTCAGACGCTCCTTTGATTGGGTCTTGAAAGCAGTCTTCCGACACAGGCGTTTGTTCCTTTTCTTTTATCAGTTTCAGTGGAGCTTACTGTGATGTAGAGGCCATTGACACCACCAACGTGGTAGACCATGCGCATATCAGTCCTGCTTCTCCAGACATTCTCATTTCTCCTCCTCAGGACAAGTCAACTCCTGCAACTCCAGTGACAGTCCACCCTCGACCACCTCCCCTTCCGACCCCACCTCCGCAATATCATCAATCCCAAAGCCCCGGCTACTTCCCAGATCCTCCGGAAAATCCAGTCACATCCAATGAGCTCCCCAGCGCAGTATCCACTGGTCGGGTGGATGGTGAAAATAAAGTACCCTTAGCTTCTCATGATCAGAACACCGTACCACAGTCCATTCTCAAGACCGGAAATGACGGAGTGACTGGGCCCTTGGCGAATGATATTCAAAAAGTTTCTCTCAATAAACCCAAGGATAAACTGTCGGTCACTGTTCATTTATCACTTTATCTCTGGATCTGATCTTTTTTCAAGGAAATCAGCACAGTTTGCCACTCTCGATACCCTTTTGGACAAGCTCCTGTTTATTACTATCAGCGGTGATGGTATGATGGGATATACTCTTTAACCGACAATTTATTCACACCTGAACAGATCCGAACTTTGTCTCGTCTTTCTTACTCACCTACCGGAGATTCTGTACTCCCAGGAGTGTGCTCCTAGCAATGCAGAAGAAAATGCATCTACTGAACGAGTCTTCTGATGATCCCCTGTTCTCCTCTTTCGCTCAAATGGGGTGCGTCGTCTGTTGCCAAACTAGTCTTCAGTGAGATATAATATTTCACAGAATATGCCGTCTCTTGGAAGTCTGGATCGCAGATTATCCAACGGATTTCGCAGTCAACGGTTCAGCTGGCGCGCTCACTGCTCTGATACGTTCCATGCTAGCCAAACCCCACCTTCTGCACTATGGCTCCCAGCTTCTACCATTCCTGGAGGTCCTCCCGACGCTCCAAGACCAGGATTCAGGTTGGGGTGTCCAACCGGAGATCAAAGATGAAAGTGACGTAGAAGACTTCCTAGATGACGACGAAGATCTACAACCTGACAAGTGCGAACAGGAAGCTCCTTCACCTCAGTCACCTCCTGACACAACTCCCCCTGCTCCCCTCCCACCCCGCGTCAAAACCAACATATCCCAATCGAATACTAGAGATCGCAAACCTGGACCCCTGATGCGTAGTTTGGGGTTGGTGCTTGGTGGTTCCTCAGATTACGATCAACCGACCAAGCAACAATTGAAGGAGCTTGTCAGGATATCCAATGAGCTTATTATGATCGATCCTTCTGATATTGCAGAGGAGATAACTCGCATACAGGCCAAGTACTTCCTCGCCATCACAGTCAGTTTTTTTTCTGGAGATCGATCCTTTCCATTCACATTGCGTTTGCAGAATCGGGACTGGATGCGCTTTGTCTTTTTGAAACAGAAGAAACCAGATGACCCCATAGTGGCTTTGAATAAATATGCTAATCATATCGGTGATTGGTGAGTGTAAAAAAAATCCTGGTCAAGTGATGATATGCCCATTTGGAATGTAGGGTTGTGTCTGTGATATTGTGTCACGATAAACTTGCGCGACGTGCTCGTCAGATGGAGAAAATGGCTGAAGTTGCGGCGAGGCTAAGGACACTGAATAATTACTCAGCACTTCGTGCTTTCGTCGCCGGGATCAATAGTGCCGCTTACCCTGGAGATGAAACGATGGGGTTGTTTAAGAGCCGATCGCCGGAGCATGCGAAGAGCCTTAGGTCATGGGAGCTCCTTTTACAACAGATCCGTGCTCACCGAGCATATCGACTCGCCTTGCGTAATAGCAAGGGGGCGTGCATCCCTGCCATGTATGATTCTTTTTCAAAATCGCGAATAATCACTCATACCTATCTAGGGAAGTTCACATCGCCGACATGGTGAAGACCCAAGAAAGCAATCGGGATTACAAGGAAGGTGATCCTACACAAATTCACTGGGCAAAGTTCAGCATGATGGGGAGATTTGTATCAATAACAAGTCAGTGCCAGAACCAATGTCGAAGTTCCTCTGGCTATGATCTCCCCGAACGAACTCATATCCGTGATCTGTTCCATAAACGAACTGTAATGAGCCCGGATGTGCGTTTGATAACTTCCGTTGTCAGTTTTTATAATCTCACATTTTTCCAACAGCTGCAAAGAATGCGCCTCAAGGATCCGGATGAGCCAGATGCTCAGCCTTCCCGTAAACTTTTCTTTTGGTGACATACACTAACTCATCTTAGCACCCCTTTTCGAGTTTTAACCTTCGTTCCTTCTTTCTTCTCATATGTGCAATGCAGTTCAGAGATCTTGATGAATGCCCCCACATTGCATTCTTTGTACGATGTGAAATAAGTCGCTATGACTAACCATGCATGTTCTAGTTTTTCCAATCCAATATTCAATCATGTAAATAAGGGATAGTAGTGCTGCCAATCATTTGTGCCTTGTATTCGCTTTTTGTTTCGGTCTTGAGTGTCGTTTGGGTTTGGCACCGCCATGAGCAAGCTCTTGGTCAAAGGAGCTCTTGGCATATTTAGGGGTGTTTGCTTGTTTCGGCCTCACCCGCTCTGGAAGCCCTGTTTTGCCAGGTCTTGAGGCCTTTTTGGCAGAACGGATGGCAGCGTTAATGGACTTGGAATCTCCGAGTTCTTTGTCTGCCTCCATTGCCAATTTCCGTCGCTTGGCCTTTCTTGACAGGCCAGAAAGTTTATCACGCTTTGATTGATGAATGGTAAGTAACAAGGAAAATATGAGATAGAGACATTACTTTGTTGGCAGCTGGACCGGCCTTTGTCTGTTTTGTCAATGTCTTAGTTCCAGTCTCATGCTCATGTCTACTCTTGGCTGGAAGCAGGTGTAAAACATGATCCTCAGTTGTCTGATAAAAATACTGACCTTGTGCACTCTGTTTATCCTTTTCACTCTGGAACCAAGTCCGAGCAGGCCGCGAGAAAATCTCGTCTTGGTGATCAATCATGTTTTGACCTTTTTTCAACTCCATTTCCGCTTGACGAATCTGCTTCTCTTCCTTCTCCTCACGCAAAACCTCAGAGACTTCGTCTTTCAACTCGACCAGTTTATCCGACCACTGTCTCACAACTTCAACGGGTAACATGCGATGACGGACTTGATCCTCAGTGGCTGCATGTTTGATGGCGGCTTTTAACATCTTTCGGTCGCCTTCCCCTACTAGGGTGACGGACCTGTCGAGGGCGTAAGTTTCGGGCTTCCAGGAAAGAGTTAATTCTCACCGTCCCTTATTTCCCGCACGAGCTGTACGTCCTACTCGATGTAGGTATTGCGGTAGTTGAGCAGGCATATCGTAATTGATCACTGTTTCGACACCTTTTATATCCAAGCCGCGAGCAGCAAGGTCCGTAGCCATAAGAAAATCAACGGTGCTATCACGAAAGAACTGTAGGGCTCGGAGACGCTTGGAATAGATCAGAAAAATATACTCTGAGTTTAGGTACAGCGTACCTGCTCTTGGGAAAGATCACCATGGAGCTCTTCGCATTTCATACCCAGCAGTCCAAATACTACTCGCATCTGGTGCGCTAACTTCTTGCTGCGTACGAAGACGATTGCACGATGTTTGAAAGTACGCTTGCAGAGGGTGATCAACATTGCGGAGCGCTCAGCTTCCTTGCCAGCCCGTACACGCACAAACTCTTGTACCAAGCCACTTGCCGTGGTTCTTTTGGGATCTACAAACAAACGGACGGGTTTATTGAGTGATACCCGGACTAGCTCGTCGACAGAATCGGTCATAGTGGCGGAGAAAAGCATGGTTTGACGAGATTGCGGGCAGGACTTGATAATTTCTGAGAGTTCATCCGAAAAGCCCTCTGATAACATTCTGTCAGCCTCGTCGAGAACTAGGACGTCCAATGCATCAAGAGAGAAGGAGGGTGAATTACGAATATGGTCGATTAGACGACCTGGCGTAGCAATAACGACGTCGGGCCGTGTGCGTAGTGTGGCCTCTTGGCTTTTGAGAGATAGACCGCCTGAGTGTAAAGATGTCAGTTCTAGCATGTTGGACAGCAGGGTATCCATACCTACAATAAGACAGAAGCGGATATCTGTATGCATGGATAATTTTGTCCCAACTTCAAAACATTGCACAGCCAACTCGCGTGTAGGCACAAGCACCAGACAACGAGTTGCCGCTGCTTTCTTGCCCCTTTCCCGATATAGTAGACGCTCAATCATGGGTATTATGAAGGCTGCGGTTTTGCCTGAACCGGTGACTGCATTCCCAACGACGTCCTTTCCTAGCAGTGCAACAGGGATGGTAGAGGCTTGGATAGGTGTGGGCTTAGTATAACCAAGACCTGTAAGAGCCTTCAAAACAGGTCGCGATATATTCATGGACAAAAATGAATCTTTGTGGGTTATAGAGGTTGATGCCTCCAAGTCGAAGTATGCGGCCTTTCGCTCTCGCTCAGCTTGTGTTTCCTTGTCGAAATCACTTTCAGCAGATGAATCATCGTCAATTTTGTTTTCACCCTCTTCTTCCTCTTCCTCTTCCTCTTCCTCTTCCTCTGACGTACCAAGAGGGTCACTCTCAGAATAGTCCTCCCGAGTATGAATCCCCTCATCATCTGAAGACTCGGCATCTTCATCACCACTATCTTCTTCATTAATTTCACTGGAGTTTCCGTCGTTTCCAAGATCCTCATCTTCGTTACTTTCTGCTTCAGGTTGTTTCCGCTTCGAGCGCTGTCGAGCAATGATATCGTCCACAGATATTGGAGCCTAACATCCAGTTTCAACCTTTGGCTACTAGGAAGAAAGTTCGTTTCACTTACCGGTTTTGAGCCTGATTGTACCAAATCTTGTGTGAGCACATTGCTTCCAAACTCGAAATATGCATCCCCAGTGAGGTCGAATACAAACTTGGGATCGAGTTTTGTTTCATCTTGGTCTACTTTTGAATTGACTTTGGAAGAGAAATCGTCCTCATCAGAGTCAATGGTCATGACATAGTCCCCAATCATTTTTTCTGCAATTGAGTGGGTTGGGACTGGGATATTGTTGAACGAAGTAAATTTCCTGCACGTGATCGGTGCTTGATCAGATCTAGTTGAAGATCATGATCACTGAGTGTAGCCTTAATTTTCTAATTAACCTGAACACAGGATGTCTACAGCTAGCCTGGCAAATTTCCAGATACCAGTACCATGTCGCATTCTTTCATCATCATGCTGCTTAGACAAGGACCTTGTTATCTTGATATCAAGACTTGGATCACTAGATCGCGTCAGCCTCTGGAACACAGCTCAAGGGTCAAAGATATGGGAAGCCGAGGTTGGAGAAGATATGGACAATACTCACATTATTGACTTGGCCTGGAGCCCGGATGGTATGTTTAGACATCATGTGTGTATTGAATACAACCTAAAATACTATGCAGGGCAGAGCGTTGCTGTTCTTTACGACCCAACAACTGTCACCATCTATTCTGTTCAAGACGGGAAGAAGATTGTAAATTTACCTATCCGAGACAGACATTCTCCTCGGGCAGGTAAACCGAGTGCGGTGTGGTGGTTGAGAAACGAGGAAAAATCTACAACAGGAGTAATACCCGATATTTTTAAACGAGACGGGCTTATTGTACGATATGTGCTCTTCTGTTGTCATTCATCTGAGCGGGGGTTAGACAGGTTCCTCTCTCTCGATATTGAAAATTCTCCCACTACTTGATAGCCTCCCTGAAGAAAGCGACAAACTTAGGTTTGCGATACTTGAGCTCTTTTTAAGGCTGCTCTTTTATATGTTAATAGTGCTACCGACATTTTTGCTTTTCAAGGTTCACAAACGCGAGCTCCTCATCAAAATCGAATTCCAGACATCATCCGTGATTGGCCGACACTCCCTTCTGATCCCCTTTCTGCCTCTATTTGCCCTCCTGGGTACCAGTCTCAAGTTGATGAGACGACGTCCGACGGAGCCCATGACAATAAGAATAGCCTCCTGGTCGTGGCTGATTATAGCGGCTGCCTCTCACTTTACCAGGATGGTAATTTTCCCTTGGGTCGAATACAACTCGACAGTGGATTTTGTGCTCGTTCATTATTCACTCCTTCTCCGTCAACATCAAAATTCCTTGCATATGTCTGCAGCTTATCTACCGATTTAGAATTGGCACCCATACGTGCCGTTCACATAGACCTTCCCCTTATGAGAGGGCGATTCTGCAGGGAGCTCTCTCAGTTAGCCTCCGCTGCACGAGATTTAACCTGGTACGCAATGCGCATAGTGAAAGAGATGCGTGCCATCTGGTTCGGCACTGAAACACACGGTGGCATTAGAGAGTGGGGACCCCGCTGGGTGCGTGCATTGGAGACAAAACAGAAAGAGCAATTTGGCCGTAGGTATAATCCAGAGAACCAGAGAGTTGAGCTGATTGTTCATAGAGGAGGAACCATCAGCTGTCCTTGATTTAACCCGTCTTCTCGTTACAGGGAGAGCATCCGATGCTCTAGCTGATTTTCTTGGAAGTGGGGAACAAATGACTGACAGAGTACTTGGTGTCACTGAGTCAGATTCAAAACATCGCTAACTATCTGTAGGGCATACAGAAGTGGGAAACGTCCATGACAGAAGCTCTTGGGAAATTACGTGATTATGCGGAAAAGCAATTGGCCCCCGCACTACAACGACTTCATCTTATCCTAGAAGAAATTCAGGGCTGGTCCCTCCTGTAAGCTGGTGTTGCCTTCCATGTTTCGTGTGTCCAATGAAATCTAGACCTCAATACCACATTTTTGAGCTGCCATTTGGCGATATCTCGAGTACATTGGACTTGATTTCAGCGGGTATCATTTGTGCTTCATGGTTGTCAGTTGTCGCCCGCAAAGAGTTCACTCGTTTTCGGGAATTTATCTCTTGGTTAAGGTTTGGT
>Ga0153944_1000542_pt1 | contig 16242 bp, 18 predicted proteins | sample TSNJ028MetaG_FD_104703 | JGI IMG/M metagenome (GOLD analysis project Ga0153944, IMG submission 104703) | Attine ant fungus gardens microbial communities from New Jersey, USA - TSNJ028 MetaG | ecosystem: Host-associated > Fungi > Mycelium > Unclassified | place: USA: New Jersey, Wharton State... | reverse complement strand
CCGCTCACTATCAATCTTTTCTTCTTTTTTTTGTTCCTCATCGACATGGTTGACAAATGTGCAAGGTGAAATGAAACAACCTTGGACAGTGTGCTACCACTGCTACTATGGGAACCAGCCGAATTATACACTATATCTGCTTTCTTTTTCATGCCATGTCGCAGTAATTGATTCTGATGTACCTGTTGTGGGTGAGGATGTTGATTAGAAGACAGAGTGTATGTTTGTGGAACATGTGAACAATCTGATCCAGAAGTAGTCAGTTCCTCAACGTTGTCGAGGTCATGTTCAGCACCAACGCCTGCATTGGAGGCGGTGGTGTGTGACCTCCAAGCACTGATGATACCATTGAATACATTGATAAGTGGAATGCCGAGGGCTTGTGATTTGACACCACTATCGTAGACTAAGGGGTTTATCATTGTATGATGACCAGTTTCCTGCTCGCTTTCATCGAGAGTTGGTATGGTAGACACCTCTTGGATGTGGGTTGTAATGTTTCCTGGATGTATATCTCGATTGACAAATGGAGAGGAGGACACAGCAGGGGGGGTACAAAAGTTCAAATCCTGATGTAGTCGAGGCAGGAGAGGCACAACAGACGGCGTGATCTCAATGCTCGGGACAGTGAGTAAAGTATCTGTGTGGGAAGCGTCGACAGATGAGGATGAACTGAATCGAAATGGTGTATGAGTTGAATCGGACGACGGCGGTTGGAGGGACGTCTGGGAAGTAGCTAGTTCAGTTGAACCCGAGTGCCCGAGGACAGATGGACGCCATCCAGACGATGCTGCGCTGGCCCTTGTCTTGACTTGTGAATCCTTCCGGGAGGGTGAGATGTGAGATGCATGTCTAGAGGGTTTCTGCGTTGTCGTAGCGCAACCAAGAAAAGTGCGACGGCTGCTTTTGCTTAAAAAGCGAGATAAAGAAGGAACATTATTTTCGCCAAATTTAGACTGGGTGTTGGAATGTCCTGTAGATATGTTCGGGCGGCATCTGCTAGAGCGGATGGCCAAAGGTGCATTTTTCTAAATCAGATGTAAGTGACCAGGATGAACCTATGTGACAGTGCATACAGCGGTGTTGTTGAGATCAACAGCGAGGTTTGATCCTAGAGCCGGCTGACCCTCAGTCTCAGGGCCATTGAACTCAAAGTACGGATGTGAGAGATGCGAGGAATGGGGTCCATCGAGACCTACAATGTCGGTAAAGCGTTGTTGCTCTTGGATCCATTTGCCAAAGAGGCTGGACTTGCATGGGCGAGGACAGACGTGGACGACGTGGTGGACGTTGAAAGGATCCTCTTCCGGGGTTGTATATGGGTGATCATGCATGACACGGAGGGAATAGTAGGTTGTGCAAGGTTGAAAGAGAAAAGTGGGTTTGAGATTCTCGTCGTACTTCACACGCCACTCACCATTATTCAATTTGACACTTTTGCAGTCATCCAGCTAAATATTCCAACTATCCTCGATCTGCTGACGATCTTTGTAGTTGAACATCGGCCTGCTATCTCCGAGTGTAAATGGGCTGAGTTTCTCACCACAGTACGGACGCCCTTCGTCTATCACCGCCGATATCACCATACCCCGTTTCTTGTTTGGGAAATAGCTCAGCTCACGTCAATCAGAAACTGTTGTCTCTCCAATATCAGAGTCTTCCTTTTTCTCCGATGAGAACCCAATACTCAACATTGCTGCTCTCCAGCTCCGGCTCCGGCATCCGCATACACAGGTGCCTTTCCATCCGTAATCTACTCCTTGAACAGTTTGTACTTGCAATTCTCTGAATCAGCAACTTCGTCAAAGCCACCATTTTGTGCAGTCCCGTTCTCAACTGAGTAAATGTTCCAACACCTTCCAATGTCCACGTTTTGGGTTGAAATTATCGAGCGATGGTAATTTGATCTCGCAAGGATACTTAATAACAATCAACATTACCATGTACATCGCGCAGATTCGCACGATGCTCGAATTCCCCGGTGTAACAAAATAAAGGCCACAACAACAATCGAATATCAAATATAGGGGTCCTTCTATCGAACACGATATGATGGCCGCTCAAATGACAAATGGGTCTCGTTGAAACAAAGTCAGGAGTAAGTCAATTACAGATTACTTTGACGCCTTCGGTGGAGCTGTTGTCGCCACACTATATTACCTGAAGTTTTTCAACTGGACAAAATTCAGGGAGTCGTTCTTAATTCCGCAATTCGGCATAATGCAGGGTTGTACATCCGGATTGGATAATTTTGAGAATCTTGACCGCACTCAAGACAAAACATTGTCGTGCTTAAAAAATTTTCCATCGTTCTTGCTGCACACCTGGTATCAAACTAGGTTATGGGGCCCGGCGTTTAGCTGAGCGACAGACCCATTGGTGTCACCTACAGTGAGGAGGTAACATAATTTCCTTTTGTTTAATCCATGACGGCCCAACACAATTGACTTAGAGACCTACATTTCGCCGATACCTCTACAATAAATTTGTACAGTCACATCGTCTACTCCCAGTCGAGATAACGATGCAAGAAGTTCAATCCATTGTTTGGATAGTAAGGTCAGACAGGTATGTTGATCGTAAGGGTCTGCAGCGATGCCGTTTGTTGAGTCGTATAGGTACAATGTCACACATCGTCGATGTGACAATCACAAATGATCGCGCGCTTTTCCCAGGGACAGAAGCCCCGAGAATATGCAAAGCAGAATCTGGCAAACGAATTGTATATCATGCTGTAGTCGTATATCCTCGAAGCCTGGTGAGCACACCTCCATCACTGTCCTATATAAGAAGCTGATGCACCTACTCCAAGTCAAAAGAACTCCAGCGTTCATCCTCACTCGTAGTCTCGCAGTCAACAAATGGGGACGGCTTTTTAGCCAATCTAACGTGTCTGAATTGATCACAGCCACTCCTAGCGAACTTTCGAAGCCCAGATTTGACTATCGGAAACTAGTTCCCGAAATTCCCCGCATGCTTGAGAACGCCCTTCGTCGTAATGCACCATTTCCCCCTGTTACACCGGAAGTTCTTTTGGACATATATAATAAGTATACAGATACCACTCGAAATGTCAACTCTACGCGCCATGAACAACGCTCCTTAGGTTTTAAAATACATCATGCAACCAACGATTTGGAGAAGGCTAAATTGCGCGAGGAAGCAAAGCAGCTCAGCTTGGAGCTAGGGGAAGCCAAGCAGAACTTGGACAGACTCGAGGAACAGCTCTTATCTTACTTTATTATGTTACCCAATGATACCCACCCTTCTACTCCACACAGAATGCCCATAGCACTCTCAACACATGGTCCCCCTCCCATCCAGGGCACAGCCTCCCGTGATCACCTATCCATCTGCAGAGCGTTTGATTTACTCGACTTTGAGTCTGGTTCACTTGTTACGGGGAATTCATGGTACTACCTCCTCAACGAAGCCACACTACTCGAAACCGCACTGACACAATATGCACTGAGTCTGGCAGTAGATGATGGATTCACACCAGTAATCACTCCAGACGTTGTCCGTGCAGATATTGCTACTAGGTGTGGCTTTGTGCCCAGAGAATCTAGAGGTGCTACTTCCCAAATGTATCACATCACCAACCAGGAACCACACTCTCCACATCCGGAATTAGTCCTAGCTGGAACAGCAGAAATCCCGCTTGCTGGAATGTTTGTAGACAAGATCCACCCCTCAAACCAACTCCCGCAAAAAGTGGTTGGCATTGGACATGCGTTTCGTTCTGAAGCTGGCGCTTCTGCGGAGAGTCGTGGGCTATATCGCGTTCATCAATTCACAAAAGTAGAGCTGTTCGTGGTTACAACTCAGGATCAGAGCCAGGACATGATGGAGTCAATGAAAAACCTTCAAAGAAAGATACTAGAAGGACTTGGATTGTCATATAGGTAGGCTATCTATCATTTGCATCGCATCTCTCTTAAACGAGACTATCACCATACTAGAATTATGAATATGCCAGCCGAAGACCTCGGAGCATCTGCATATTGCAAGTACGATATGGAAGTTTGGATGCCAGGTCGCGAAACATGGGGCGAGGTCTCTTCTCTGTCCAACTGCACTGATTACCAAGCCCGTCGTTTACATATCCGTTATCGACCTCTCTCTCGTAAAGGCCCTCAAACGTCTGGACCTGTTGGCTCGTTGCCTTATGCTCATACTCTCAATGGCACAGCTGCTGCCATCCCAAGGCTCATTATAGCTTTGCTCGAGAATGGCGCTGTCTTTGACGAGAATGACAGAGTTAAATACATTTGCTTGCCTAAAGCCTTAAAACCATTCTGGATTGGAAATAAGAGAGATGTAATTAGATGGGAAGGCGAGGTATAGACGATGTATAGACGATGTTCAACATCTGCCAGCGATTCACTAGCGAGTCGTTCCAGTTATACTCAAATTTACACACATATAGATCCGTACATCTAGGAAAAGGGGTCAGCAAAGGGATTCCTAGCTTTCGTGGGTGTCCCTTTCTGGATGATAGGCTGATTCGTTGGGCTGGAATGTTTGTTGTCCATATTATCTGATGTCGTCACATAATTCTTCTTCGGCGCCGCGGTATGAGTCTCTTCACTCGAACTTTCGTAATCACTGTAATCTGATAATGATCCCTTTCTCTCATCATCGATTCCCTTCTCTGGGGTCTTGACACCTGAGGCTGAGGTAGGTCTCAAGGGAGGGGGCAGATACTGTGCGGGCGGGCTGAAGTCCAGGTCTGCAAGGTCTGGGTGTACAATATCCTGGTAATATGGGTTGTTGGAGTAACCACTTTTTTCATGAATATCGGAGCGGCCAGACATATTATTAGAGGAACCAAGATGTTCGGCAGTTTGTATTCGATCAAGCTCGTTGGTTGTTAAGCTAAGCTGCGCGATATCGCCTGCAAGAGTGGTCCCACCATCAATTGCGGTGAGTTGAGTGTAGGTATTCAACGCCTCCTGAAGGCGTTCGTTTGTCTCAATTAGAGTACCTATCAGTTCTTCGTTCTCAACAAGCTATAAAGTGTATGAGCCAACAATCGCAACAGATGAATTCAGAAACAGACCTGGGTATATTGCACAATGACTTTCTTTGCATCTTGAGCCTGCGCCAACCATGACTGCACCTCTACGTTGCCTTCAAGTGTGTCCGTGTCAAGATTTGCGCGCTGAGTAACACTTTTTAAACCTATGGCAAAATTTGGAGAGGTATGCCCAAACACACCTTGATCGCATTCATCAGATTACTGGATGCTTGGGACGCTTTGACGATACTACTCGTTACCTTTGCCTTGTCCTAGAAGAGATTTCAGCTTTTCGCCCAGTAGAGATATGGTTTACACACTCTTTCAAAGTTGAAAGACCTTCGTCGCGCGCTACCCTCTCCCTGTTCCGTTCTCACCTCTCTTCCCTTCCTCTTCTTCTTCTCTGCCTCCTGTTCTTCCTTCTTGTCATTTTCTGGCTTCGCCTTTCCATCGTCAGGCCCGCCTTGTCCAAGATAAAAATGAAGTTCATGCTGGAATTCCCTTTTGAATCGTGCATGCAGCCCTGCAAATGCAGACATAGACGCATCATCTTTGAATTGCTCTTGCCAAGCAAGGAGAACTGCCGTCAGCTTCTTCTTCGTCCGTTTATCAGCGTAAATATCAACGAAAAGACCTTTGAGAGCACCAGTAAATTGAGTATCAGTGAATGCATCTGTGGAAGAAGTGAATAATAATTACAGAGATCAAGATCAGTGCGCACTTTTGATCTTCTGAGGTACGTTGTCAACCAGAAGGCGCATGACCTACAGAAACCCACAAAGATACATAACCAACTTAATAGCTTTGATGGTCAGGTAACTGACCACTATAGCTCGATACTGCTGATGTGGTCCTCCGTGCTTTATTTTTTTCCTCAGTGCCCTAGCAGCTTCGGTCGGCCTGATAAACCGCCACAATCACATAACATATTAGTCTTATCTTCATACATCAGTAATCAGGGACGATGCAATCATTCTCACCCAGAAGGCTGCAGATTTATTGCATCAACTAGTTCGGGCATGCTAATCGACATTTTGAAGGCTTTGCATCAATGTATATTCCCACAACAGCGGACCTACCATTCATACGATTCTTCTGCTACTTGTGGCCCAGTCATTATCTCTATCCAGTTCGCCACAGAGGACTGACAGCGTCGTCAATCATCATCATGACATTGTTCTACAGGTCCTACCTGTGGCTTCTCTCGGCCGAATGCATGCTTGAAATTGAATCCTGGTAATGACATCGTGGTAGAACGAGAGATAACGATATAAACATTCGTCCATTACATAATAGATCGTGATGACCGAAAACAAGGATGTACACAAAATACAAAGATCGCAGAAACACGGATGTAAATCAAGTCTATAACCCATGAGTGGAAAAACAAAACGGAAAGACAAGATAATAGAGTACATATCGTAGAAAGCGAGTGTTCATGATCTCGTCACTCATTTTTCCTCGTTAATATCGTAACCTGATATCAATTCATGAACCATCTTCTGTCCTTGTCGAGCTACCAGAAACGTCTGTGACCGTTCTACCAGAGGTAGAGCTAGCCTGCATGGTTATTGGAGCATTCGGCATGCCCCTTGCATGAGCCAAAGTCATCGGCATAATCGAACTACTCATACCAGCTGACTGAACACTCATGCCAACTGGACTTTCGATATACAGTCGTAGCAGAATGGTTTCCAGAGCGGCCACACTGGGGCTAGGGTAATCAAAATTTCGGGCGTGTTCACGGATAGATTGGAAGAGCGTGGACATCCTCTCCCATCGGTCATTCATCAGGTTTGTCGGTGTTGGAGCCAAGATAGGTTGAGACTGGGAGGCAGGAGGAGCAGGAGTATAGGTTACTTGTGAAGGGGGTGCAGGTGAAAGATAAGTATACGTTTGCTGAGGAGGTACAGGATATGCGTTCTGAGGCGGTAGTGGTGCCAGCATGGGCACAGCGGTAGAAAATGAATTGGAAGCAGCTGGAGAAATCGGCATTGTAGGCTGGGGAGACACATCTGCAGATGATGTAGCCGAATGATCATTGTTCGTAGCTGAACAAGGCGGCAGCGAAGTCGCCCTTGAGGCACAGTCGTTGTCGGGTGTCTGTGCCTGAGTGGATGTCATGTTGGGTTTGTCTTTATCAAATTTCATGGTTGCAGCATCTTTCTCCCTCCTACCACGACGTGTAAAAGGGAGATTGGCCAAGCCAATTTCATGAGAGTGTTGCGAGAGGTCTGAGCGGTGATCAGAAATATGCTGCAGATTGAAGAAGCTGAGAAGAACCCACAACATGCGCGAACTTGCTCCGTATCGAAATAGGTCTTGTAGCTGATTGAAGCTGGACAGCCTACTTCCAACTAGATACATGTGAAGTTGCTACCAGCTTTAGCACAAAATCAACCTGCCTTGCGACTTGGAACTTTCCTAATGCGCTCTGGATGTTTCTTGATGTACTTCTTGCGTCCACTACGTGAGTGTCTCGCACATACAAGCTTGGTGTGATCTTTGAAACGTGGAGGTACTGCCTTGCTGCCGTGCGTATCCCCCTGCTCTGATGTTCAGATCTCAGTGTACAGCAAGGAGGCTGAGACACACTTTCACGAATTCGCACATCGTCCGGTCCTCTTCCGCCTGCCTCCAATCATTAAATTCTTGGAGACTAGCAAATACGAGCGTGTAACCATCGTCTGCATCTCCAGATCCATATGGCTGCTTGGACTGCTGGAGTTTCGGCGAAAGTTGTCGTGAGGGCGGCTGTTGGGTGTCTTTTTTGAGACTGACAGAAAAAGTCGTAATTGGGTTTTCGATTTGTACCGCGAACTGGGACTGGCCTGGTATGGGCTGGGGTGAGATGTGTTGATGTTGCGGCGTGGGTTGCTGTTGGGGTGGTTGCTGCTGGTGATGGACAGAATGGAGGTTATGTTGAATTGGCTGTTGAAGAGCAAGGTCCCCAAGACGGAAATGCTGGAAACTCATGCGAACAAAATTGCAACGTATTTTTGCCCCTGATGTTATATTTCCGGAGACAAAATGAGTTGCAACAGATTTGTCCGCCTTTTTTGGGATGAGATTGGCACGATTTTCCCTCCTGTTCATAAAGTCACGATTGTCACATCGTCACATTGAAATTAAGGGTACTCGACTTGATATCTTTCAATCATGGCGTCTTCTCTCAGGAACTCACTTCATCGTAGAAATCACAAAGAGCGTTCGCAACTTGCACACCGCAGTAAACTAGGTATTCTCGAAAAGCACAAGGACTATGTCCAGCGAGCCAGAGATTATCACTCCAAACAAGACAGGCTAAACCGTCTCAGGCAGAAGGCGGCCGAGCGCAACCAAGATGAATTTTATTTCTCCATGGTTAAAGAGAAGACCAACGTGCGGCGATTGTGTTTACAAGGAGAGTAGGTGCACTCACTGTGTGATAGAAAGGTGTACATGTCAAAGATAGAGGAAGTGTTGTTCTTCCGGTCGACATTGTCAAGGTTCTCAAGACCCAGGACGAAAATTATGTTCGGACGATGCGAATGTCCAACTACAAGGTTGGATGCTACTCTTTTATCTGTTATTATTGACATTAACTCCCCTTTAGAAAATCGATAAGATCAAAAACCAGTTGACTACTATGGTTGACCTGATCAGAGGCCCATCGGCAGAAACAGACAAAAAGGAAATTGAACAGGATGAATTGGAGATTCTTCACGAGGCAAAAATATTCCTGAGCTCAGGGAAGGCTATCAGGAAACGGAAAGTCAAACATATCATTTTTGCTGACTCGTCGGAGAAAGGTACTTATTTTTCCCCTTCGTATTCTCATAATCCATGATCAATTTTGCCCTTGATACAGCGGTACAATTCGCCAAAGAATCTCCCAGGTTTCCCACAACAAATGACTTCTCTGCAACGTCTGGAACATCTAGGTCAGACCTTGGTTGGAAACCAGACGAGCTTCAACGGAAACACTGGAAGTTGTCACCGACTAGACGGGGACAGACCGATGTTCCACAAGGAATCATCAACGACGACTCGGAACTCGCAAATGACACGAATACATCAACTAAGCGGCGCCTATTGAAAGAACTTTCCGCGCGCTTACGACGCGATACCCAGCTTCGTTATGCGCAGAGGGAACTTGAGATGCAGCGGTTACTTATGGGAAAAGGTGCCCGGACAAAAATTGTTGGGGTGGAAAAGGCAAACGGAGGGTTCGAGTCAGAGGAAGACGAGGATGAGATCGACGCGCGGAAAGGGAGGCGGAGTAAGTCGGTCAAAAAAATAGATGAAGAGCTATATAAGCCTCGAGTATACAAGTGGAAGATGGAGCGTAAACGGTAAAGCCCGCCACATTCATGATTTCACCTCAATCATCGGTAGTCCATATCTGATTTCCTGCATATGTACAAATATCACTGAACAACGTAATAATGTTGCAGGATGTGAGTAGCAATGAGTAGCACTGAGTCCCAAAGCAAGTGATTATTAATTCCTACAGAGATAGGAGGGAAGATCCCAAGACAACCCCAACCATGGCAGATACGAAAAGTAATGTCGCCTGGTGTACACTGGTAGATGAGAATACCCCATTATCCAAGGGCCTGCTGGTTGTCATAGCAGTGGCCGACGGTTGAGCCCCGGATGATATTGGTAAAGCAATTTGTTTAGACATATTGTATTGCACGTTATTGATACGCGCAGCAACCTCAAACACGGAACCTTGACCAAATTCGTAGAACTATCAAAATCAGTCTCAACTTGACGAGAATCTGTGATTGAATCTTACGTCAACGAGCATGAAATTAGGTGGTTTCGAGTGCTGTGCCACACAACCATCCACCTGTGCTCCGAGTGATCCAGCACCTGTAGCTGCGTTCGTCTGATTCAATTTCTCAACAAATGGAACGGGGTTGCCTAAGATAGTCTTGTCGAGGAAATGATTCATGAGGTACATCGTGCCAGAGGGGTCGACGTTTGAACTAGTCCTGTTGATGTTACAGTCGAACGTAGGATCAGTGACATCAAATGCAGTTTCCCATACGTGAGTAAATTCTATGCGAGCTCCACATGAATTGCAATATCTGAAGGAAGGTCAGGCAACACACCGTCAAGGATATAAGGCACTGAGCTGTCTGCTCCATTATCCATAAAGATGACTAAACGCTGACCAGAATCAATCATCCCACCAAGGGTTGGCCAAGAAGCAGCTGGAAGAGGTATAGACGATGGTCTAAATGAATGGACATCCAAGCCCACTGCCTTGAATACCTCGCCATACAAGCCAACCGGCAGATTGTCAATGTTAACAATCAACAATGCTAAAACTGCATTTCCAATCAGGTTTCCGTATAGATTACTTCATTGTACGAGATAACAACCTTCGTTAGGGTTTGTATCGAGCCAGTCTTTGACTATGTAGATAGGTTTCAATGTTGTGGATTACTCGGCAAACCAGACCACAAAATGACTTACCTTTGGCTAGATAGTCGTGAAGCGTCCCACCATCGAAGAGTCTCTACTATTGGGATCAACACCAGATTTAACCACTTAGTAATCGCCATTGTACTTGCACAATCTGTGTGACAAAGCTCAATGGTTCCTGAACTATTATGTGCTTGCATCTGTAGCATCCGAATACCATCGTTCAGTTGTGTCATGACTGATTCACTTAGATCCCTGTATCAAAACATGCAGAAGAATAACAAACCATCTTGATCTTGGTTGGCAGCAACTAAGGAGAGAGAAGAGGAACAAAAAGACGTCCTATTAGCTCTCAAAAATGTCCAGCTTGCAAACTTCTAACTTACGCTGATTCTGGGAATTGCCGATGGCATAGGAATCATGAGCGCCAACAAAGGATACCGAGCCAAAGCTTCTCTCGCAGAGTTCAGTATAACCGTTGCATATTGTGGCGCGACGTTGAATTTCCGAATTAGAATGTCTGGGTAATCCCAATGCAGAGAGAATTGAGGAGATGAGGATGAGGGATGAGTATTGTAGTAAGCGTTTTGTTAGTGAGAATCGCATGACCAGTGCGAATCTAGGATGTGGCAAAGACAAAAATGGGAAAAGTGGAGGAAATCAAAAAAAGGAAAGGAACAGACCAAACCGGAAGCAAAGAAGGTGAGCAGCGTACAGAAAGAGGGAATGATTTGACAGCTCTGAGTAATACTGGCATAATTATAACCAGCTGGATTAGGTAATTAACCAGCATGCAGGTGATCGAGAACACGAGTGAAGTCTTATAAGTGCTGATGCTAGGCTGTTAGGCTACAACTACTGTGATGGAAAAGGTGGGATAGAAGAGCGGTGAGCCCAAATTTCCACGTTTGAGTGGCCAGCGCTGCGAGCAACTATACCAAGGCTTGCTGTGACATTTCTACATTAGAACGTCCCCGCCCCTTGTACTCAAGACTCTATGAGCGCTAAATTACGAATAAGTTTCATCTCTTATTGGTCCGTGTCATATGTTTCATCTTATGATGTTAGATATAAATCAAGTAGTTGAAACAAGACTCGCTGCAAACGCGCAACGAGTTTTCGCTCCCCCTGACTCCAAATGATGATTACATGGATTCGCGCATCACAATAGTTTACACACCTAATCCATCTTGTCACAGTCATTCCTGTCAAGATGTCAACAGTCCCTGATAGCACAGAACTGAGAAGCTTCTAGCTTACTAAGCAATGGTAAGAGATGCTAGACGAATGAAATAAAAACATTTTAGTCAGGTGATATAATTACGTGGGATTTTGTATAGCCCTTCTTCTGTTGCCTCGATGTCTCGAGTAGTGCTCATCACTGGATGCACAACTGGTGGCATTGGCTATGCCTTGTAAGCGATACTTTTACCCTGTTACTCATAAGCACCAAACTGACTGCAGGGCCCGGGAATTTGCTCGCCAAGGCTGTATTGTTTATGCAACGTCCCGTCGAGTCGAAACTATTGCCGACTTTGAAGATCCTGGGATCCACAAACTCGCTTTGGACGTGACTAGTGATGAAAACATTAAGAATGTCGTTCAGGAGATTATCGACAAACAAGGCAAACTTAACATTGTTGTAAACAACGCTGGGATCATCTGTCCAGGTAGTTATTCGAATACATAAATCCGGTGGGGGATTTAATTCATGGACACAGGTCCTCTCATTGATAATTCAATGGATATCATCAGGAAGACTTTTGAGACGAATACTTTTGCGATTCTCCGCGTTGCGAAAGCCGTCATACCAGAGATGGCTAAACGGAATCAAGGTGTCATTGTCAACATTGGTTCCATAGTCGGTCAAGTGTACGTCTTTCCCCTTGAGCGAATATTAGTATTTAGGCTAATTTGCTCTAGTGCAACGCCTTGGAACGGTATATATTGTGCATCGAAGGCAGCAGTCGATTCCATTAGTCAGGTCCTCTCAATGGAATGCAGGCCCCTTGGCATTCAAGTTTTCCACGTCGCTCCAGGATCTATCAAATCAAATCTCTCCGAGACAGGAAATCGTCATTTTTCTCTTGCGCCGAAATCTTTGTACAGGTCGTTCCTGGCAAACATTATGGACAGGATTTATAGTAGTCAAGGCCCACATTCCATGCCAGCAGAAGCCTTCGCAAGAAGAGTTGTGTCAAAAGCCCTACAAAAGAACCCTCCACTGTACTTATGCCTGGGCGGACAATCTCTCATTTTGACTATCCTGACTTGGTTTCCCAGAGCCGTAGTGATGGAGTTGATGTGGAGGCGGTTCTCGAAAAAGCTGTGAAAGTGGATATAACGCGATGAATAGCAAGGGGTCATTGATAGAGGCAATCTATTTGGGGGATTCGTGAGATTCCGTCACACTGCTATCCGATCCTCCTGCCCTGACTCATGCACAGAAGAACAGTCATATGAAAGGCTCAGTCGCGTGAACCAACCCACATGCTTCCCATTTTTTGGTCTTGGGAAATCAGTGCACAACCGTACATTGTTCAGTGCTCCAGGATTTTGATTAATTGAACCACCTTGTATCGTCTACCCTTCAATATACGCCTGCACCCAGTCCTTTCAAAAATTGATAAATATGGTTCTCCCAAAACCACGGAACTTCTGTCGCAGTATGATCGAGTTTGAGCGGAAAAACTCGACGTATATCTCCAAAGTGGTGGACCAGGATGGCATCATTGACGCGGCGCACATTCTGACATTCCGATGTCAAATCGCAGCTTGAAATCGCTCTGCCAGTGCTATATAACTGTTCGGGAGTTTTGCACCTTGACACAAAAATTCTCATTACAGGTGTTGTGTAAGAAAAAGTTAATAAACTCAGTCGGCGAGATGGCTGAGTTCGTAAGGGCATACTGCTCGATCGCGGATGCAATCGGTGTTGAATAAAGCTACGGCAAGGCTAGACCGCGGCAAACGCGCACCGGTCATGTATCGATTTACTACTGTATATATAGTAGCTACAGTACAATAGCTACGTCGTCCATTGTTTTAATACCAAGAAAACGACAAACTAATTTTAGTGTATTTCAACAAGCGGGTTGGAGTTCGAACCGCGTCTTGACCACTAAATGTTGCCTTGTCAAAGGCACTAATTCCACACAAAATGTGTGAAGAACAATTCAGCACCAGCTCTGAATTGTTTTCGCTCATCCTAAAGTCTCACATATATATGGTCTGCCAAGTTATGCTCTTCTTCTAGTTCGTCTCTTAAGAATTCTTGTGTCGAAGTGCCACTTCAAAGCTCCCGAACAGTTATATAGCACTGGCAGAGCGTGACGCTGTCAGGTCATCCCAATTCAAGCGGTGATTTGACATCGAAATGTGCGCCGTGTGATGCACACGTGCCTGAATTGTCCGACGCGTTCACCGTAGACCTCGCTCACTGCTCACTGCTTTTCACGATCTCTTTTCCTTTCATGTCGCGGTATCCTGATTATTTATCACCAAACGTCACCCCAACAAAAGGCTTCTCGAAGTCCCCAAAGTCGCGTACAAGACGCGAACCATCTGGTGTATTCTCGTTATTCCAGCCTACCCAGATTCAACAATTCAAAGAAGCTTTCCAATTAATTGATCATGATAAAGATGGATGGGTAAGTGAAGGAGACCTAAAGGAGATCTTCTCGAGCCTAGGTAGGAAAAAATAACTACTCCTGAATGATGAATAAAACTGGAACTTCTTAAGGCGTTTCACTGTCCAAGAAGATGACGGACGAGCTTTTGAACTCAAGACCGGGTGGACAGTCACGCGGAGACGTCTTAAGCGCCGGGTCAGATTTGGGCGATCGTGGGGTGAACTTCACGATGTTTCTGACCATGATGAGTGAACGCTTATTTGAATTTGACATGGAAGCGGATCTCTTAGAGGCTTTTGAGTCATTTGATGAGAATGATTCAGGTCTGGTGAAAGTGGATGAAATGCGGAAATGGTTGAGTGAAGTCGGGGAAAAAATGGATGATTATGAGGTACATGGTCCGGTTCCTTGGCTTCGTCATGTCCTTACCCTTTCACAACCAGATTGATAGGTTCCTAAAGGGCCCCTTCACAGATAAACAAGGCAATTTCAATTATCGAGAATGGGTCAAAGTCCTGCGAGTGAACGAAGAAAACGAAGAGGGTCAACAACTCTGATGACCTTGTTATTCCCCCTTTCGCGTGTGGGAGCCAGCCCTCCCCGTTTTGTGAATCTATGCCCCTCCCTATTGATTATATGGTGCTCTCTCTCTTTGGCATGTCTGGGCTCAAATATCTCCGTCGTTCCAAATCCAACGACATGACTCAGAAGTCTTTCCTTCTGCTTCGATGAAGTTGGATGAGCTTCCAAATATCCGAGGCGCGTGGTGGACAATGGTAACCACATAATGAACTTGTCGACCCCTGTCTACTACTGCTTCAATTTCCCTGAATTTGGCAACCCAAGTCCAGGATCTAGAACAGCATCTTCATTCTTTTGATCTAGGAGTATTCGAGTCATTGCAAACCTGTCGGTTCATGTGGGTATGTATATGTTTTGGTGAGCTCATGCATGTGTGGAATCCTGCTCAACCTGGGAACCACCCTTCATCCAATGAATAAATGATAACAGACATGTTCTTCAAGCTAAGCTGCATGACTAATGATAATAATCCTTATCTCAAAGACCTCAAAGCCCTGGACCATATTGGTAAAGTGGCATACCAGAGCTAGGAACAGTCTCCTTTTCGTGGCGAGTAATGGATAATGCATGGATGTCAACTCGGTCTATTTGATTGACAGAACTACTATTGATTGCTAGGCCAACTAGGGCGGCATGATCATCATTAAGTTCAGTGTCTCAGTCATCTTATAGCTGAGTTGGAGCGGAAGATAAGAGGTCTCGCTCCCTATTACTAATTTACACAAGACGAACAAATCGACCACATGAATGTTTGGCGGCAGTTTCATCTTTAGACCGCATTCCACATGGTGATGAGTCAGGGAGCCTGAAAGCGATTGACTTTTCGGAGAGGACCGAACCGTGAGATGAGAACAGATATTCGCTGGGAGTCAGGTTCTAGCCGTGTCTGGGAGGTTTCTAGCCACACTTGGATCCATTCACAGGGAATTATGGGATACTTCATGGAAGTCCAAATGCAAACTAAGCCAGGTAGATACCTTAAATAACGGTCTGTTTCATATGTCGCCAAGTGACAGGCAGGAATATTAGAAGCTAGCCGTACTCTTGTATGTCCTCTGTCCTCGGCGATGATCCAACTTGTCAAACAAAGCTTGAAAGTGTGTCTCGAGCACAGTTATTGGAAGCACTTAGATCACATGATTATCTGTCACTGGCTGATTGATAATTTACATTGATCTGGATTGTTAACCCAGTAGGTGTATTCATCTCTTCGGCAGTGAATCGTGGCCAACTCATGATTACTTACGCTGCGTCGCAGAACAGAGGATTAGAACTGCAGAAGACGAGATTGAGTAATCTCGGAATGTCTTTATGGCCTGACAAGTATCTGTATTGTATGTCCTTGCTCAGAATTTTGGCTGGAAAGTGTCATATCTCAGATCGATCAATTATGCTAAGGCTCTAAAACGTGAATTCGATATTCCGGCAAAAGTATCAGGTTAGCGACATCATTTCTCATGGTGCCGATGTTGGAATGTCGAGCGTCACACTAAAAATAGGGAGTAAATGATATTGGTAGCTACGTTACATGATGAAGAATAGGTATATAGCTAGTGTAGTTAGTTTGTACTTACCATCCGTTTGTACCCT
>Ga0153944_1000538_pt1 | contig 16283 bp, 15 predicted proteins | sample TSNJ028MetaG_FD_104703 | JGI IMG/M metagenome (GOLD analysis project Ga0153944, IMG submission 104703) | Attine ant fungus gardens microbial communities from New Jersey, USA - TSNJ028 MetaG | ecosystem: Host-associated > Fungi > Mycelium > Unclassified | place: USA: New Jersey, Wharton State... | reverse complement strand
TGGCGATTATAAAGTATTATCGGCCAGAGACTACAAGTTGGATACGGTCAAAGACATGGCAACCGGCGCGGTAACGCCGACCGGCCTTCCGTCCTCCAACGTGCTGTATTATGATATGAACGACGATGCATGGCTGTGCATCCGCCCGTCCGGTACCGAGCCGAAGATTAAGTTCTACTATGGGATCAAGGGAACTTCCATGGAGGATGCCGATGCAACATCGGCTGCTTTGGGAGATGCGTTGATGGCGGTGGTGGAGCAGTTGTTGTAGGAAAGTGAAAGAAAGACAGGTGTCAGCTTTTACAGGCTGGCACCTGTTTTTTAAATTATTTTTATATTGATCATAGTTATTATCCCTGTTCAAAATGTGAACGATTAAGTCCAAATTTATCCAATTTCTTATAGAGGGTAACTCGATGAATCCCCAGCTCTTGTGCGGATTTCTGCAAATTGCCATTATTTCTTTGAACTGCAGATAGAATTATTTCCTGTTCCAGAGTATTCATGATAGATTCCAGACTATATTTGGAATAAGTATCACCATGTGCTGCTTTAAAAGTAAGAATATTATGTGGAAGAATGGCGTGAGAAATGATGCCTCCTTCCTGAAGAACATAACATCTTTCGATAATGTTTTTTAATTCACGTACATTGCCGGGCCACGTATACTGAGAAAGCTGTTTTCTTGCTTCCTTGGAGATGATAACATCCGAAAGATACTTTTTATTTAATGCAGATAAAAAGGTATCAATGAAAATATCAATATCTTCCGGATGCGTACGGAGCGGTGGAAGGATAAGGGAAATAACGTTTAACCGATAGAAGAGATCCATCCGAAAACGTTTCTCCGATATTTCTTTCTCCAGGTCTTTGTTGGTGGCGGCAATAATACGAACGTCGATAGAGAGAGGCCGCTCACTTCCAACCCGCTCGATTTCACCTTCCTGAAGTACCCGGAGCAGTTTTGCCTGCATGGCTAATGGCATATCTCCAATTTCGTCCAAAAAAAGTGTTCCGCCATCAGCTAATTCGAATTTTCCTTTTTTTCCGCCTTTTCGTGCACCTGTAAAGGCTCCTTCTGCATAGCCAAAAAGTTCAGATTCCAAAAGCTCAGAAGGAATAGCAGCACAGTTAATCCTGATGAATGGTTTACTTTTTCTTGCGCTGGCATAGTGAATGGCACTGGAAAACACTTCTTTTCCGGTTCCGGTTTCTCCGGTAATCAATACCGGAAAATCGTTCCGTGCGGCCCGGGCGGCAAGATCTTTGGCAGCTTGTATTTCCGGAGATGTACCCAGAATGCTATGGAGAGAGTAGCGTTCGGCTGATAAACGCCGCAATTCCTCTTTATAATAGGAGAGTTCTTCATACACGTCATTAATCGCTGAAGAAAGTTTTAGGGTATTTCTGACAAATTTAATCTGTCCGGCACCGCAGATTGGCTTTTTGTTTACAGAAATGTTGGAGCGATTGACAAGACAGTAATGCTCGCCATCTCGGTATTGTTGGGCAGAAACACGATGGAGTACTCCAATTTGCGTCTGGAAGTTTACATTTGTTGCTGCTTCTACGAGTTCGGATGTATCAATGAAATCAAGAACCGGCTTGCCCAAAACGTCATTGCGTGATACATTGATATAGTTACAGTAAGCATCGTTAATAAATGCTATATTTCCATTGGTATCGACAAAAAGGAAACCGTCATCTGAATTTTCCATGCATCCATAAAATGAGATAATAAGCTCATCCTTACTGAATGTAGTTGGAATTGGCAGCCCATATTCCATAATATACTCCTCCTCATATAGAATGACAAACGATATATCTAATATTCTAATGATATTTATTAAATTTTGCAAGGGTAACAGAGAAATCTTTTAGTTTGACAAAGACAAATCACCATAGTAGTACAGAAATAAGATAGTAAAAATAAACTGTAATAAAAAATATACATGTTGCAAAAAAGTTACACATCAAAGAACCAATCAGTAGCCTAAAGACTAATTGATGCTGCTATTATTAAGTTGGCATCAATCTTGCTTATTAACTAAATGACATGTCAAAGTATCTACAAAATATAAAGGAGGAATTACCTATGGGTATGAACAAAATTGATAAAGGAGGATTATTGTAAATGGAAAATATATATCTCTTGCTGGCATTTATTATTTCCTTGGCAGTCATTATTGGAATGATCATGTCGAAGAAGTTTAATCCTTCATTTTGCCTGTTTGTTGGCGCTTTGGTTGCAGCCGTCATTGGACGGGTGCCGATTGGTAATATTGCCGGAACCATTAATAATTCGTTTGGCAGTATTCTGATCGGTACCGGTGTACTGATGTTGTTTGCGTTTGTCTTTTGCCAATATCTCAATGAGTCAGGCGGCATCACTGAATTTGCTAAGGCATTGATACGGCTGGTTGGTCCCAAATATGATCTGGTAGCAGTTGCTATCATTGGATATGTTCTGGCAATTCCGGTTGGTTTTCTTGCGGCAGTTGCGATTGTAGCTCCAATGTTTCGTCCTATGTCTCAAATGACCAGAAGACCGGTTCCGGCTTATGTGTGTGCATTTATTATACCAACACTGTTGACGGCATGTACTGTAGTTCCTACTTCCGGTCCGGTTCTTTTTGCCGGTTTATTGGGTATCGATATTGGGTTTTATATGATATATGGTATCTTAGTTACGCTTCCGGGTGCGATCCTCAGTACACTTATTGCTTACTGGATTTCTGCCAGATACACAAAGGCGAATCAGGGAATCATTGAAAGTGGGGAAGATGTGATTGACCTGAGTGCAGATCCGGAAAAGCCGGCGGCTGGTCTGATACTTGTCCTGATTTTGATTCCAATTATAATTATTTCCATAGGTGCTTTTGCCCCTTATTTTGTATCTGTGGAGAGTCCCTTGTATGGTTTCCTTAATTTTATCGGCAACACTGGTATATCTATGTTTATTGTCAGTGTACTATGTATGATACTTTTGCGGAAATATCTGCCCCGTCCCTCTATCGCCGTATTTAACGATGGTGTCAGGGAGGCTGGTCCAATTTTTGTCATGCTTGGTTGTGCAAATGCTTATGCGGGTGTTCTGATGGCCGCCGGGGTGGGGGATTATATCGTTTCACTCCTTGGAAGTTCTCCGTTGCCGGTACTTCTGATTGCACTGGTTCTGCTGGTGGCCCTACATGCCGGGACAGGAGCCGGAACGGTTGCCGGCGGTACAACGATTTCACTGCTTATGCCGATGTTTGAGGCGACCGGAACATCGCTCATGCTTTTTGGTCTTGTAGCCGGAATCGGTCAGTTGGTATTGTTGATACCTACTGACGTAACTTTTTGGTTTATTAAGGATGCCACAGGGCAGAGTGTCGGTGATACGGTTAAAGCAATGTGCATACCGGCTACAATTGTGGGATTGTTTGTATTTATTATTATTCTGCTTTTAAGTCCGATTGCTGTGGTTATGCCGGGAATGTATTAAAATAACAGGCCTGCCTGTCTGCAAGATGACATATAGCAAGAAGAAAGAAATTATGAAAAGGAGTTGGTATTATGGTAGAAAAGAAAATGATAGCTCTGTCATCCTCTTATATAACAAGGGGTGGGGTGGAAATCAAAAAACCTGTTGCGGCATATGAAGAATATGGCAATCCTGCCGGTCCGGTTATCGTTCTTTGTCATGGCGGCTTGTCTAATCAGCATGCGGCTGATGTGACACTGGCTGATTCCGCTCCAGGCTGGTGGGATCAGCTGGTGGGACCAGATAATGTATTTGATACCAATAAATTCCGCATACTTTCCGTGAATGCTCTTGGAAGTATGTTTGGGACAACTGGTCCGACTTGTATCAATCCGGATACAGAAAAGCTTTATGGAAAGGATTTTCCCTATGTAACGATGGAGGATCATGCATGCTTTTTAAAGCAGGTGCTGGGTGATTTGGGGGTTGAGCGGGTTTATTGGGCGGCTGGCCTGTCGATGGGGTCACTTACAATCCTTAATCTGGCGGTATTATTTCCCGAATTTGTGGGGGCGCTTACACTGGTTGCGACAGCAGCTTATATGACAGTCGGCGGAATGGCCTATCATAATGCTATTATTAACAGTATTAAGCTTTCACCAAATTGGAATAACGGTGATTATACAGGGGATGAAGTGCTGCATGCGGTCAATGCGATGGCGCAAATTAACAAAGTGTATTTTACACATTATTCTCTTTTTGAAAAAATCACGGAAGGAATTCACGGGCAATTAGAAAGAGAAACGGCAATTGATAAATATTTGCGGACAGGGAGTGAAGCATACGCACGGACACATGATGCCAATTCAATGATTACTTGTTTACGTGCCTGCAATTCGCATAACATTGCAGCCGGGTATCATTCTTTGGCGGAGGCATTTTCCAGACTTAATATGCCAATTCTGGTAATCAGTGTAGATACTGATGGGGAATTTCCGCCGAAATACGGTCGTGAGATTGCGGACGGCATCAATGCACACTATCCGGATATGGCCAGACATGCTATAATTTCCAGTATTCACGGACATCTCGGATGCGTTTTGGAAGGAGAACAATTAAAGACGGAAATGACATCTTTTAAAATGAAGCTTGATTCATAAATGCTCAAAAGCACAGTTTCTTTTCAGAAATGAAGAGACTGTGCTTTTTTTGAGAATGTCATATTAGTTAACTTGAAAAATGGACAGAAAACAAACGAAAATCAAAGTGGCAATTTGGCAACATGTAAACGAATTGCTACATAAAGAATGTATGCAGCTGGCAGGGATATCACATAGAAAGTGGATCATACATTGAAATTCCGGTATTAGATGAGTTGGCATGAATTTTGCTCAAATATATGGTGTGATAAAAATCCAGTAAAACCACTTAGAAAGGAAGAAAGAAAAATGAGTGTAATTGACACAAATAACATGATTTTGCGGGATCCATTAATTCAGGGATTTTCGTATGACGAATTGAGCCCGGGGGCGATGGCTTATTACACAAAGACAATTACGGAGTCTGACGTATATGCTTTCGCTGGAATTACCGGTGATGTCAACCCTGCCCATGTCAATCAGGCAGGGGCAGAAGCAATGAAACTGCCGGGGCGGATCGCTCACGGTGCCCTTACCGGAGGTCTGATCTCCACCGCACTGGGAACAAAGATGCCCGGTCAGGGCTGTCTCTATTTGAGTCAAAATACGAAATTTGTCAGAATGGTATGTTTTGGCGACACTTTGACGGTGCGGCTGGAAGTAGTGGAAAGGAACGAAGAAAAAAAGCGGGTCAGGATAAAAACTGAAGTATTTAATCAGAAAGACGAACTTGTGGTTACTGGATTTGCAGAAATGCTGCCGAAGAAATAATTTTATGAGAATCAACCTCTAATAAATATATTGTTGACGGTTAGAACGAAAGGAGTCGTGTCATATGAGTGTAAAAAAACCTCTTGCAGGAATAAATGTTGTTGATCTTACATTGTATGCTGCAGGTCCGGGGACTGGCAGAATGCTTGCTGACTGGGGGGCTAATGTAATTAAGGTAGAATCTTTCCGTGGTGATCCCATGCGTGATTTCGGAATCACGATGAACTGTCCGAGTGTACCCGAAGAAAATCCTTGTTGGGAAATTGGCAATGCCAATAAAGAAAGCCTTGCTCTGGACTTAAAAACAGAGAAGGGCCAGAAAATCATGAATAAATTGTTGGCTCGGGCTGATGCATTTATTACATCTAACCGGACAGATGCACTTAAGCGGCTGGGGCTGGATTATGAAGCGGTTTCCCAGAAACATCCGCATCTGGTGTGGGGCCAGATAAATGGTTGGGGCGATTTGGGGCCAAATGCTTCAGCACCGGGATTCGATTCGGTAGCTTTTTGGGCTCGTGGAGGTTGTATGATTGATGGTACTGAGCGGAGCACATCACCTATGATTACGCCTATCGGTTTTGGGGACAATACGACCTCTTGTTCTCTGGCAGCCGGGGTATGTGCTGCTTTAGTGGAAAAAATGCGTACAGGCAAAGGCAGTAAAGTTCAGGTATCCCTTTATGCCCAGGCAATCTGGTGTGGCGGTTATATGATAGAGTCAACCCAATATGGCCGGGACAAATATCCGAAATCCCGGCTTAAAGATGTCTCACCATTAGTAAGCTCTTATTGTGGAAGTGATGGGGAATGGTTCTTTATTACAGTATTGGAATATGACAGGTATTGGCGTTCTTTATGTGAAAAGGTTCTTAAAAAGCCGGAACTGGCGGAAGATCCTCGCTTTATAACCGCAGATGTTGCCAAAGATCACCGAGCAGAGCAGATCGCAATTCTTGACGCAGAATTTGCTAAACGTACCTGTGCGGAATGGCTGGAGCTGTTATCCCAGGCAGATATTGCCCATAACAAGATTAATCATTTTGTTGATGTACATACCGATCCGCAGGCTTTGGAAAATCATTATGTTTACAGGTTAAAACACCGCAACGGTCACAGTTCCATGGTCATTGGAACACCAGTATTATTTGGCGAGCCCCAGTGTCCGGAGCATCGTCTGGCTCCGCTGTTAGGAGAAAATACGGTTGATGTTTTAAAACGCCTGGGCTATTCGGAAACTGAAATTCAGCAATTAATAGCTTCCGGAGTAGCTATGGCGGTCTGATATTGATAAAGGATTAGATAAGGATGAGGTATTGACATGTTTGATTATTTAACATATGAAATTGGGAATCATATTGCAACAATTATATTCAATAAACCAGCTACCATGAATGCTCTGACGACAGAAGGGCTATTGGAATTGGAAACTGTGATGGGCAAACTGGATCAGGATAAAAAGGTAAAAGTTGTGATCATTACGGGAAGCCAAAGAGCCTTTGTTGCCGGTGCGGACATTCAGGCGATGAAAGATATGACACCGGAACAGGCCTTGGATCTCTCCAGGCTGGGGCATCGGGTTTTTAACCTGATTGAACAGGCGAGGCCGATTGTAATTGCGGCGATTAATGGTTTTGCACTGGGCGGTGGGTGTGAGTTGGCGATGGCCTGCGATATCCGTGTGGCAGCAGCAACCGCCAAGTTGGGGCTTCCGGAAGCGATGCTTGGCGTAATTCCTGGGTTTTCCGGAACACAGCGGCTGCCCAGGCTGGTAGGACTTGGTATTGCTAAAGAATTATTGGCTACCGGGAAAAAAGTAACAGCGCAGAGAGCTTACGAAATCGGTTTGGTAAATCACTGTGTGCCAAATGAGGAATTGATGGATTTCTGTAAAAATATGGCGACTGAAATTGCCGGAAACAGTACGAATGCTATTTTCGCAGGAAAGCAGCTGATGAATCTGGGTCTGGAGATGGATCTTCGTAAGGCAGAGGAATATGAAGCTGCCCAATTCGGTGTTATTTTTTCAACAACGGATCAGCGAGAGGGCATGGCCGCTTTCCTGGAAAAAAGGACACCATCATTCCAATAAGATATGATTATAAATTCGAGGTAAAGGAGAAACGTATGAAAGAAGTTGTAATAGTCAGTGCAGCCCGGACTCCCTTTGGGAAATTTGGAGGCGAATTAAAATCGCTGAAAGCATCTGAGTTGGGCGGATTTGCCATCAAAGAGGTATTAAAGCGGGCGGGGATTGAAGGAAAACAGGTTGATGAAGTCGTCTTTGGCACGGTTGTTCCTGCCGGACAGGGACAAATTCCGGGAAGGCAGGCATCGATTAAAGGGGGAATTCCCCACGAGGTACCGGTCGTTACCATCAATAAGGTCTGTGGTTCGGCATTAAAGGCAGTTACCCTGGGGGTTCAGATGATTAAGGCCGGGGATGCGGACATTATCGTGGCTGGTGGTATGGAGAGCATGAGTAATATTCCTTATGTAGCTCCGGATATGCGCTGGGGGTCAAGAATGAATGATGTGGTAATGAAGGATGCAATGGTACTGGATGGTTTGTGGTGTCCTGAAAACGATGTACATATGGCCGTAATCGGTGGTGCCGTTGCAGGAGAATATGGAGTTACGCGGGAAATGCAGGATGCCTGGGCTTTCAGAAGCCAGCAGCGCTGGGCTCTGGGAGAAGCGGAACATTTCTTTGACGAAGAACGCTTCCAGGTGGAAGTTCCTGGAAGAAAAGGGGCAGTTACCGTTGTGGCAGAGGATGAGGCTCCAAGACCCGATACAACGATGGAGACTCTTGCCAAATTGCCGGCACTGTTCGTTAAAGATGGAACCATTACTGCCGGTAATGCACCGGGAACCAATGATGGCGCTTCTGCTATTGTATTGATGAGCCGCGAAAAGGCGGAAGAACTGAAGGCCCCCATATTGGCAGTCATAAAGGGATATAGCCAGGTATCCCGTGAATCCCGGTATATTGCAACGGTTCCGGGGCTTGCCATCAAAAAGATTATGGATCAGAATGGCTTAACTATGGATGATTTTGACCGGATGGAAGTAAATGAAGCATTTGCGGCAGTTCCGCTGGTAAGTTGTCTGGGGATTTTAAATATGAATCTGGAAGAGATGGATGCGAAGGTAAACGTAAATGGAGGGGCAGTTGCCGTTGGTCATCCGATTGGAGCAACGGGAGCCCGGATTTTGATGACTCTTATCAATGAATTGCGCCATTCGGGAAAGAAATCCGGAATAGCGGCTATCTGTTCGGGAATGGCCCAGGGCGATGCTGTTTGGGTTGAAATTGAGTAAAGGAGAAGGAATTATGAGCATACTGACAGTTATGGTGATCGGCGCCGGCCAGATGGGCGGCGGAATAGCACAGATTATGGCAGCAGCAGGACACAAGACCTATTTAAATGATGTTAATATGGAAGTAGTTCAATCACGCATTGAATTTATTGGCAAACTTCTTGAAAAAAATGTCGCCAAAGGGAAAATGACGGAAGAAAAGAAAAATGACATTCTTGAGCGGATGGTGCCGTCTGTGGATTTAAAGGATGGGTTGGACTGTGATTTGGTAGTGGAGGCAGTCGTGGAGAATATGGAAGTGAAAGGGAAGATATTTAAAACGTTGGATGAAGTATGCAAACCCTCCTGTATCCTTGCATCCAATACGTCTTCACTGCCGATTACAGAGATTGCGGCATTCACCAGGCGGGCGGATAAGGTGATCGGAATGCATTTTATGAATCCGGTACCAGTGATGAAACTGGTGGAGATTATCCGGGGAATTGCGACATCCGATGAAACCTATCGGGTAATACAGGGGGAGAGTATCTGTCTTCAGAAGGTTCCTGTTGAGGTAAAGGATGTACCTGGATTTATATCTAACCGGGTTTTGCAGATGATGATAAACGAAGCAGTATACTGCCTGTATGAAGGGGTAGCCAGTGTTGAAGACATTGATACCGTAATGAAATTGGGTATGAATCATCCGATGGGACCATTGCAGCTGGCCGATTTTATCGGATTGGATACCGTTCTCGCGATTATGGAAACCCTTTATCAGGGATATAGTGATTGTAAGTATCGTCCCTGTCCTCTGCTCCGCCAGTATGTAAAAGCCGGCTGGGTTGGAAAAAAGGCCGGAAGAGGATTCTATCAGTATAACTAAGCATTGGGGCAATCAGGTCGACGGATTGCCCCTTGCATGCCGATTTGATAACAGGAACATTTAAGTATAATAGGACAGGAGTGAACAAGAATGACTTTACAGCTAACAAAAGAGCAGGAAATGCTTGTGAAATTAGTAAAAGATTTTTCGGAAAATGAAATTGCACCCTTGGCAGAGGAGACTGACCGGACTGGTAAATTTCCCATGCAAATAGTAAAAAAGATGGCTGAAACAGGGCTGTTTGGTTTGAATGTGCCGAAGGAATACGGTGGCGTGGATATGGGAGAGGTATCCAAGGTGCTGGCAATTCTTGAAATCGCAAAGGCCTGCTCATCGACTGCGGAAATGTATGCAGTACAGCTTTTAGTTAATGGAATTATTGCAGTAAACGGAAACCAGGAACAGAAGCAGAAATATTTGGGCATGTCCATGGAAGGTAAACTGGGTGCCTTCGCATTGACGGAACCGGGCGCCGGATCAGATGCCGGGGCTTTGCAGACAACGGCAGTATGGGATGGCGATGATTACATACTTAACGGCGTGAAATGTTTTATAAGCAACCTGGGGCCGGAAGAGGGGGATTATGCAATTGTAATTGCCCTGACCGATAAGGAAAAAAAGATCCGCGGCGGAATGACGGCATTCCTTGTTGACAGAGAGTTGAAAGGGTTTGTGGTTGGAAAAACAGAAGACAAAATGGGAATCCGGGGAGCAGCTGTTTCCGAACTAATTCTTGAGGACTGCCGTGTGCCTAAGAGTGCTATCCTGGGACAGGTGGGGAAAGGTTTTCATGTTGCAATGAGTGGCCTGGACAGTGGCAGAATCGGGATTGCGGCACAGGCCTGCGGCGAAGCAAGAGCGGCATTGCAGCTGGCGCTTGCATACTCAAAGCAGAGGATTCAGTTTAAAAAAGCAATTTGTCAGAATCAGGGAATTCAGTGGTATCTGGCAGAAATGGCGACCAAATTACGGGCAGCGGAATTACTTACCATGGAAGCGGCAGATTTAAGAGACAGAAAACAACCGTCCGGCATGAATGCATCCATGGCTAAATTCTTTGCGGCGGAGACAGCGGTGGAAATTGCCGGAAAAGCAGTTCAGATTCACGGCGGGTACGGATATATCAAGGATTATGCAATTGAACGCATTTACCGGGACACCCGCATATTGACCATATACGAGGGAACCTCGGAAGTGCAGAAAATTGTCATTGCCAAAGCGCTGTTACAGTAGAGATGGGAAAGGAAGATAGAGGATGAAGATTTTTGTTTGTGTGAAACAGGTGCCGGATACTTCGGGAAAGGTTGCTGTCAATGACAACGGAACGCTGGACAGAAGCTCCATGGCGACGATTGTTAATCCAGATGACATGAATGCGATGGAGGCGGCACTGTCGCTCAAGGACGAGACGAATTGTCAGGTAATTGCTGTAACTATGGGACCGGCTCCGGCAGAAGCGATGTTAAGAGAGTTGATTGCGATGGGAGCGGATGAAGGAATATTGATATCTTCCAGGGAATTTGGCGGTTCTGATACATTTGCAACCTCCCAGATCATTGCAGCGGCAATCAATCATGCCGGTTTTGGCAAAGATGATCTGATCTTTTGCGGACGGCAGGCGATCGATGGTGATACGGCCCAGGTCGGACCGCAGATTGCGGAAAAACTTGATATTCCTCAGGTTACCTATGCAGCGGAGATAGAAAAGAAGGAAGAAGTCCTGGTAATTAAGCGGATGCTGGAGGATGGCTATATGATGGTTGAGGTGCAGACTCCCTGTCTGATTACGTGTATTAAAGAGTTGAATATGCTGCGTTACATGACGCTGAAGGGAATTACAGAGTGTTATGAAAAGCCGGTGCACGTTATGGATTATGAGTGTCTGAAGGATGAGCCGCTCATCGAAATCGATACCATCGGTCTGAAGGGATCTCCTACCAATATATTCAAGTCGTTTACCCCGCCTCAGAAAGGAAGCGGAATCATGCTTGCGGGAACGGTCAGGGATACGGCAGAGGAATTAGTGAACAGGCTGCTGAAAGCACATCTCATATAGGAGGGACAAAAAAGATGAATTTTAACAGTGCAGACATCGGAGCATTTAAGGATATATGGGTATTTTGCGAACAACGTGATGGGAAGCTGATGGATACCAATTTTGAGTTAATTTCGGAAGCCAGAAAACTTGCCGATGAGAGATCGGTTCAGGTGGTAGGGCTTCTTTTAGGGGATAATGCAAAGCATATGGCAAAACAGCTTGGCGGTTATGGTGCGGATCAAGTGATTGTCTGTGAGGCGCCGGAATTGAAGCACTATACGACAGATGCATATACCAAGGTCATTTGTGATGTGGTAATGGAGAAAAAGCCGGAGGTGTTCCTGATTGGTGCATCCCATATTGGAAGAGATCTGGGACCAAGATGTGCAGCACGCCTTCATACAGGACTGACTGCAGATTGTACTCATTTGGATATTGATATGAATCATTATGTTGAATTCTTGGAGAATACTTCTAATTTGGATCTTTCCAAGATGAAATTAGATATGGACGATACTAATTTAAAGATGACGCGGCCGGCATTTGGCGGACATTTGATGGCGACAATTATCTGTCCGCGGTTTCGTCCGTGTATGTCCACTGTCCGTCCGGGAGTTTTGAAGAAAGGTGCGTATTCTGAAACAAAGGCTGGAGCTTGCCGGATAGAAGCTTATCCGGTTTTGCTGTCACCAGGTGATTTGAGAACAACGGTATTGGAGATTGTGAAAGAAACCAGGAAGCAGGTAGACTTAATCGGGGCGGAGGTGATTGTTTCGGTTGGCCGCGGAATCGGCAGGGACGTGGAAAAGGGAATTGAATTGGCTGAAAATCTGGCAAAGGCGTTTGGCGGCGGTGTGGTAGGCGGATCTCGTGCGGCTGTTGATGCCGGCTGGCTGACCGCCGATCATCAGGTAGGGCAGACCGGAAAGACAGTCCGCCCGAAAATTTATGTAGCACTTGGGATTTCCGGGGCCATACAGCATACAGCGGGGATGCAGGACGCAGAAATGATTATTGCAGTGAATAAAAACGAGGCGACATCTATTTTTGATATTGCTGATTATGGCATCTGCGGTGATCTGTTCCAGATCGTTCCAGCTATTATTGAGGCGGTTCAGGCAAAGGAGTCTTAAAATATGGATATTTCTGTGGCTATTTTGGAGCGCAGGAATGTTATGATATTGAGTGTATGGGGGCGGGGAACTTCCATGGAGGATGCCGATGCAGCATCGGCAGCAGATGGCGTTGTGGCTCATGCGAGTCACAACGTCCTCTGCAAACTTGCATTTGTGTTGAAAGGGTTAAAATTCGGTATTAACCGACAGCCCCTTTTAAGATATTATTTTACAAAGTTTACCGGAAATATATGTGTCTTCGCCCGAGATTTTTTGCCCGGATTTTTAATCTTTTTTAGCAGCAAATCAGAAGCGGCAATACCCATCTCATAGGGATTTTCTTCAATAATCGGCACCTCCATCCGGTATCGGTAACGAAAGTCATTCAGTGCCCAACAAGCTAGAAAAATGTCATCCGGTATCCGCAGATTCAGATGATTCAAAACAATAATTGTATTCTCAGTCACAGTTAATCCATAAGTAATGATGGCAGTCGGCGGTTCGGGCATACTTAAGGCATCCTGAATAACCTTATAAACATAATTGTGATCATAACAATTCATGTAGGTAATCAGTTCGGCATCTGGATGACATCCGGCGGCCTTTCTGGCCCCTTCCAATCGTTGAAGGGCATGGCGGCTTTTGTCCGAACCAAAAAGTCCCAGAATCTTTTTGTGTCCAGACGAAAGAATATGTTCAGTAAGCTTCTCCCCCCAAAGTTCATTGTCCTCGACAATAGTGTCAATATCGGCATCGATTGTCCGGTCAACCAGCACCAATTCGGATGTTTTAGCGATTTGCATGATATCCTCCGAAGAGGAGGATATGGCTGAGAGCAAAATTCCTTCAAAACGTAGTTGGAGCATTTCCTGCAGATAATAATTTTCCTTTTCTCCGCCTTCACCGGACTCACAAAAAAATACCAGATAATCGTGCTGATAAAAGAAATCACTGACCGCCCGGCAAATCTGACTGAAATAAGAATTCATGGATGGAACAACAACACCAATCAGGTTGGAGTGGCCGCTCTTTAGACTCCGGGCAACCGGATTGGGAATAAAATTCAGTTCATCTATGGCATTCTTGATGCGAAAGGCATTCTTGGCCTTGATACTATTGGGATTGTTTAAATACCGGGAAACGGAACTGGGTGATACATTGGCAAGCTCCGCAACATCTTTTACAGTTGCTTTCATTTGGTTAAACCTCCTGTCATTTTGAAAACGAATTCAATTTATTATAGCAAATTTTGCGGCATAAGTAAATGTTTAAATAAATGCAAACGTACAAAAACACTAATAAATAAAAGAAAAAATAAAAATACTTGACAACAAAGCACAAATAATGTAATCTGAAATAAACTGAAATCGATGCCAGTTTAATTTAGCAGTTTTTGGAGGTGGTTATAGTTAAAATAGGTATTGGAAATGATCATACAGCATTGGCATTAAAAACAATAATTATTGAGCATTTAAAACAAAGAAGATGTGAAATCGTGGATTTTGGAACAAATTTATCAGAAATAACAGACTATCCCATTTATGGAGAAAAGGTGGCAAAAGCGCTTGTTAAAACTGAAATCGATTTCGGAATTTTGATTTGTGGCACCGGCATTGGCATTTCCCTTGCAGCAAACAAGGTGAAAGGGGTTAGAGCAGCTGTTTGCAGCGAGCCATATTCAGCGGCGATGGCAAAGCGTCATAACAATGCGAACATTATTGCGTTTGGCGCCAGAGTAGTTGGCAGCGAGATGGCTAAAATGATAGTAGACAGTTGGCTGGATGTGGAGTTTGAACATGGCATCCATGAAAAGCGGGTGAATATGCTGATGCGTCTGGAGAATAATGAATAAGCGAGGAGGGAAAGGTGAAAAAGAGAAAAGTTATGATTGATTGTGATACCGGAATTGATGATGCAGTTGCTTTGGTTTTTGCCTGTGGTTTGCGGGAGAAGTTTGACATTTTGGGTGTTACCACCGTAGCCGGTAATGTGGCACTGACGGATACAACCAGAAATACCCTGAACGTGCTGGATTTAATTGGGGCTGGAGATATTCCGGTAGCCAAAGGAGCTGATAAACCGATGGTAAGAGATGGCATGAAGGCCAGCGGTGTTCATGGCGTGACGGGACTTCGGGGTTATGAATTTACAGAAAACAGCACAGCGGCATTGGCGGATCTTCCCGCCTGGGATTTTATCTATGAAAAGGTCAGTGCCAGCGAGGAAAAGGTAACATTAATGGCGCTTGGACCGGTGACTAATATCGCATTGATGCTTAAGAAGTATCCTGATGTCAAAGATAAACTGGATCAAATTGTTTTTATGGGAACTTCTTATCATGACGGGAACCCTACTTCAATTGCGACATTCAATGTACTGGTAGATCCGGAAGCATTTCGATTCCTGCTTCATAGTGGAATTGATGTGTATGCCTGTCCGCTGGAAACAACCAGAACGGCTTATGTTACGATGGGGGAGACGGAAGAAATCGGTGCTTTTGGCAACCGGGCCGGTGAACTGGTGTCTCGTATTATTGACTCTTACGGGGTTCACCACATTGAAGATGGTGAGGTCATCCAGGAAGCTGGTGAAGAGGAGATCACCGAAGCAAGAATTGCCAGGTCTCTGGCGGACCAGACCCGGACGCTGCATGATGCGGCGGTAGTGGCTTATGTGGCATTTCCGGAGCTGTTTACCGTGCAGAAATATTACTGTGACGTGGAGTGCCGGGGGGAGCTGACGACCGGGTTTACCCTGATTGATAAGCGGGATTATTATGGTAAATCGATGATGGAACGAAATCTGTTTCTGATTGAGTCTGTGAATCGGGAAGGCTTTGTAAAGGAGTTATTTGCGGCAATCAAAAATTGTAAATAGATAGGAGTAAGGTTAGGAGACAAATTATGATTTCAGCTACACTGGCGTGTGCAAATGTTTTACAGCTGCAGAAGGATATTGAGGAATTGGATCGGGCCGGGACGGAGTTTTATCATATTGACATTATGGATGGCCATTATGTGCCGAATATCTGCCTGAATTTTGAGTTTATCAATGCGGTCAGGAGTATATCAAAGACACCGATGGATGTGCATCTGATGGTGACGGACCCACTTGCTTATATTAAGCGGCTGGCAGACAGTGGAGCCGGTTATGTCAGTGCTCATATTAATGTGCTTAAGGATGATGCCGGATATTTTATTGAGAAGGTTCATAAATATTCGATGAAAGCAGGACTGGTGTTGTCACCGAAGGACAGTGTGGAGATGGTGCTGCCTTATATTGCACAGGTGGATTATCTTCTGGTGATGCTGGTTGAGCCTGGTTTTTACGGACAGGCTTTTATGGCGGAGATGGTATCAAAGATTCGTAAATTAAATGAAATCAGAGAGAAACGAAAACTGTCATTTCTGATTGAGGCGGATGGCGGAATCGGCTGGGATAATATCGGGCTGCTGAAACAAGTCGGCCTGGATATCGCTGTTGCTGGTGTGTTTGCCGTATTTGGCCAAAAAGACAGTCTTTATGAAGCTGCTGTCAAATTCCGTAAGATCAGCAATGACCCTGC
>Ga0153944_1000535_pt1 | contig 16340 bp, 8 predicted proteins | sample TSNJ028MetaG_FD_104703 | JGI IMG/M metagenome (GOLD analysis project Ga0153944, IMG submission 104703) | Attine ant fungus gardens microbial communities from New Jersey, USA - TSNJ028 MetaG | ecosystem: Host-associated > Fungi > Mycelium > Unclassified | place: USA: New Jersey, Wharton State... | reverse complement strand
ATTAATACTCGCTTCATATCATCCCCTCTTAATTAACGCATGTTATATAAACTCTCTGTGCTCCATGTACACCTGCTGCTGACTAAGCGTAATGATTGTTAGATCATGCTATTTATGTTAATTTTACCATATTTTATTATCTGTGCGTAACTTATTATTAAAACTTATGCATTTTAAATACTGATTTTCTATTTTAATATTGGTAATTGCAGCTTTGGATGAGAAATTCCCCTAAACGTATGCGTATTGCAATGAACGCAGCCTCCAAAGAATTAGGTACAGATACGTTGACACTTTCCGAAAACATGATGTGGATGAAAGAGAAAAATGCCATGGCAGCGGCAACAAACGCAAGCGGGCAAAGTGAAGAATTACTTACCAGTATGATCAATGAATCCTTGGCAACGACAGCATTGAATGAGGATTACAGTATTAAGTTTGATATGGAAACATATCTATGGCTTAACATAGGATGCTGTTTGCTGATTCCGGCCTTCAGCGCAATCGGATTTTTTGCAAGCTGCCTGTTCAATCGCAGTAAAAATGCGATGGCACTTGGCGGAGGCCTTCCATTCGCATTCTTCGTTATCAGCATTATTATACAGATGAGTGATAGTCTGGAAAATTTGAAATACCTCACTATTACAACATTATTTGATACGCAGGAAATCCTTGTATAGGGAGATTTCGGAATCGGACTTGGAGTGCTCGCAGGAATTGCGGCAGTGATATATGCGGCAGGGTACGTAATCTTTACGAAAAAAGATTTGCAGCTTCAATTCATAATAATACTGACATTACAAATATTGACGAGGTAAGATAAAAACACCTTACCGCATGCCAAAATGGGGCAGTCCGCTTTGTGCGGATTGACCCATTCTCTTGGCATCATATGTATGACATCTCTTAAAGCTTTATTCCTTTGGGAGGCGACCATAAACCATAATTCTTTTTTCCAGATACGATTCTATATGCTCTTACTCTGAAATAATAGCGTTTACTCTTTTTTAACCCATTTTTCTTATAAGAAACTATACTTTTCTTTTTTATATCTTTTATCATCTTGAATCCTGATGTTTTGCTTTTGTCAGACATCTGAATCTGATAACCGCCTGCACCCGCTACCTTCTTCCATTTAATGGTTGCTTTCTCAGAATTTGCTTTCTTTAATATTACACTTGTTGTCTTCAGTTTTGCCTTTGCACCGGCAATGGACGAATAACTGCCGTATCTTCTTTGACCACCTGCAGTTTTGTATGCACACACACGGTAATACCACATTTCCCCTGTTATTACACTTGTGTTTAAATATGTAGAGGTAGTAAAGAAATACGCCTTAGACTTAGGTGTAGAGGTGCAGATAACCGAATTGGATATTGAGATGCCAAATGTTCTTAATGGAGAATATGTGCAGGGAAAATATTTTAAAAGGTTAATGGAAGAACTGATAGCTGCAAGAAAAGAGGGGGTACCAATCACAGCAGTTACGTTCTGGGGGATTTCAGATGCTGTTTCGTGGAAGGCATCTTATCAGCCCCTGTTATTTCAGGAACTCCTGTTTTGCTAAGGTTATATATGACTATTTCGTAATTATTACACTGCTTTTCTGACCCTTACCTTTTAGCATGTTCTTATATTTACCAAGTTTCGTTTTCGGCACCCTGATTTTTGCTGTATTCTTGATCCCCTTAAATGCATTCTCTCCGATGTTGTTCAGTACTTTACTCTTAATCGTGACGGTCTTTAGCTTTACAGCCTTGTAGAATGCTTTTTTCCCTATGGTCTTTACATTCTTCCCAATCGTTGTCGTAGCAGCTTTTTTACAATTCTTAAAAGCGGAGTTTCCGATTGCCGTTATCTTAAACTTCTTCCCGCCGATGGTCACGGTATCAGCAACCTTAATGCTCCTTAATGTCCTGGACTTCACACCGCTTACCGTCACTGTGCCTTTTCCGGATAAGTCAGCATTCGTTACTTTGTATTTGTAGTTTCCTGCCTTGTAGGTCTTGTTCTTAAATACGGTAATACGAAAGGTCCTTTTCAGGCTTCCAACATAACTGCCTTTTCCCGTAATCGTTACGGATGCGGTTCCTATCTTTACATTATCGCTGTAAGCAACCATATAATCCTTATCTTTTGTCAGGGTCTTTCCCGCATAAGTTATCGTAATAGCCGGTGTTACTGCTTTTCCTGTATAGTTCTGATCCACAATCGTATTTATGGAGACCTTGGAAATATTTATTTTTTCGGCGTCTTTTTCCAGCTGTTTATAAGTCTGCTCCGCTGCGGTCAGCTTCGCCGCATTGGATACCTGTTTCTTCTGTTCTTCATTCAACGCATCATAAGCTTTTCTTGCCGCTTCGATGGCTTTCCTGGAAGCATCATTGTACTGCACGTCTCCAATGGCATCAATCAGCGCAATGACCTTGTCAATTGCCTCCTGGGTTTTATCCGGTACAACCAGTTTCGTTGAAACATTTTTATACTCCGGATTCAGTTCCAGGTCGCCTGTCATATACAGTACCGGATAACCTTCCGCATCAAAATGGGCTGTACGCAGTCCGGTTGTCCTGGCGCCTACATTGCCCTGGCTGTCAACAGGCCTTGCATGGTATACAAACACCAGGTTGCCGTCTTCATCTGTCGTGTAAGAATTGTGTCCCGGACCGCACTCGCCTTCTACCGAATTATTATCTACGATGGGATAGTTCCACTTCGTCCAGTTTTCACTTACCAGAAGGTCCGCATCCTTATCAATTTCCAGCAAGCCTACGCAATAGGTAGCTCCAACTGCGGAACCTGAGAAGGTAATAAATACCTTATCATCCGTAATAATCGCATAAGGTCCTTCGTCCACAGGCGTATTTGCATTATTATCCCACCCATAATCCGGGATAGTCAGCACAATGGGATCGCTGGTCAGCCGCCAGGGCTCATCCCCATCAATGGCTGCGATGTAAATCCAGGATCCTGTCTCTTTCCCAAATTCTCTCTGAGCCCAGGAAACATAGTTCTGTCCCTTTACCTCAAAAGTGGTCATATCCAGAGTGATACCGCCAATACCATAATTGGTAAGGGCATCTCCATTTTTTCCTTTGAATAGTATCGGATGCTCCCAGTCTTCGGCCTTTGTCATATCTTTGCCGGTTTTTAGCTTCATGACAAATGACTGCACGTTCCAGCCACCTCCCGGATTAGCCGAAAAGAAGATATAAATCTCCCCGTTAATTTCATGAATCTCCGGAGCCCAGAGCATTCCGTTTACGTCATCATAGGCAGATGTACTGAGAATCTGGATTTCCTCTGCACCTTGCAAGCCCTCAATCGTATTTGATTTTCTGATAGAAAATGTCTGATTGCCGTCAGCATCATTTGTAGCAATAAAGTAATAGTATCCGTCCTTGTAGAAGATATTGGGATCCGCACGATCCACGCCCAGAGGATTCTCATCTACTTTCATGGCCGGCAGCGGTTTAATTTCTCCCATAATATCATAGGTGCCAGGCTTTTCAAAGTCTACGCCGTTCAGATTCCAGTTAACGCTCTTAGGTGCTGTAGAGCCATCATTATAGAGAAGGGTCACCTTCGCCTTTTCTTTCAGCTCTTCCTGGCTTACGGCTGTAACGCTGGCCGGTACGTCTACGCCTGTATTATGGATCTTCGTCAGCTTTGTAATTACCCGGTTTCCAATCGCTGCCGGTACATATATGTAATTACGCTCCAACGCGCCTTGTGCAGTGACTTCCCTCTGATCATAAGAGAAAAGGCTGCCTTTTGCCGGGGCGGAGGCATTGTCCAGATCGGTTACATCGTCCATAGTGTTCCTGTAATAGTTACCGTCAATGTCTGCCCAACGCAGGACATACTTTCCGGTGGATGAATCATAATCGCAGGCTACGTCACTGACATAAGCATCCTGCTTTAAATCAATGAGTCCCTTCTCTTCATATTTGATGAAATCATTGGTAGTAAACAGCAGAACCTTTCCTTTACTCTCAGAGTCATCCATATTGCACATGCTCTCGTCTGCTGAATTTGTTCTTATTGCCGCCACGCCATATCCTCCGTCTTTGAGATAGAAGATGTAGGGGTTTTTTAAATTTTTGAACTGTACCTTATCTCTTGCGCTTAAGGTTGCTTTGGCATACAGGATACCGGAATTGGAATTTAACTGGCTATAGGTCTGCCCATCTGTGCTGTATGCTAAGTGCATGCTATAGGCCAGCTTACCGGAATAAGTATCCGTATTCAAAGGAATCCTGGTATAAGCAGCCAGACTAATGCTGTCATTTTTCAGGACTGTGACCTGGAGCGTCTTGGTGGCATCCGTACCGCCAAGGGCTGCCGTTAAAGTAACCGTCTGGTCCATACTGCCTCCCGTCACCGTCCCGTCGGCGCTTACCGCATCGGAACCGGCCCAGGTGACCGTCCTTGCTCCAAAGGCAGACTTAAGCTTCATCCCACCGCCCAATACGGAAGGAATCAGGAAGCTCTCACTAAAATAAGCGACCTGTCCGGATTCAGGAATGACACGAATAGTAAAGTTCTTCGGAGCATTTTCTCCATTGATGCTGATCATGGCAGTAAGCTTCACTTCTGTTTCCACCCCTGGCATTACAACTGTTCCATCTGCTGCGATTACCGATTCATGATCGGAGGACCAGGTAACGGAAGCATCTCCAACAGTTGCCGGCAATGCCAGCTTCCCCTCCGAAAGTACAGCGCCGTCCGGAATCGCCCCGCTCAGGGAAAGGGTGTCATAGTATCTTTGCATCGTCTCAGTTTCGATTCCCATATCCTCTGTAATCTCGCGTCCTTCATAGAGCTGGCGTACCTGGTTATTGGTAAAAGCGCGGCTGTAAATGGTGAACTCATCAATAAGGCCCTTGAAGTACTCACCATCTCCCCAGTCTGCTTTTCCTATATAAAAGTTGCTGTTGTCACCCAAAATCTTAGAAAGAGAATGACTGCTGTCCTGGGTTCCTGCCTTTTCCCCATTGATATAAAGAACCGTACTCTGGGGACGAATGACCACGGTGACGTATTTCCATACGTTGATTGAAGCAGCACCCCCTACACTGGGATTGCCATCCCTGCCGTGATAGTAACGCTCTACGGTTACGCTGTCTCTGTCCATGATCCCTACATAGGTTTCATTTTCCCAGGTAACCGTTCCGTTTTCGGAATTAAAGAAGGCAGCCCAATAGTTGGGGAACCCAAAATCCGAAGGGATCTTGCTCCAATATCCGATGGTCAGCTCATCGTAACCGGTCAAAAAGCTGCTCTTTGTGTCATCGTTCTTTTTGATCTGCAGATAGCCCTTGCTATTGGCCGCGTCAAGGCCAAGAGCATTCCCGGTCTTTCCTTCTACAAGGGTTACGCCCGTCCCATCGCCGTCCTTCCTCACTTCAACGTAGGCATCCCCGGATACAAAGGATGTGTCCGCAGCCGTAAAATCATCAAAGCTTAGATGAAGAATCGGCTCTATCGGCTCTCCGTCTGCAAATACGGTTGGTGCAGATATGGCGTTTGCTGTTACAACAGCTCCCATCAGCACAGCCAGAGCCCTGGATTTCCATTTTTTAATATCTTTCATTATCAAGCTTCCTCCTTATTGATATGAACGGTCTGCCATATCATTTTATAATTATCGAAATCGCCGCTCAAAATCATCTGATTACAGAACGGCGATTCCTTACTACTATTTCATGACTTTCTTATATTTTCTGTTCGAGAATGTACCAAGTACCTTCTTTTTGTTTACAGTCCTGTAAGCGCGTATTTTATAGTAATAAGTTTTGTTCTTTGTAAGCCCGCTGTCAACAAATTTAAGCGTACTTCCTTTTTTAATGGTCTTTATATTCTTATATTTACCATTCTTCTTTGTAGCACGATAGATTTGATATCCGTTGGCTCCTTTTACCTTCTTCCATTTCAGCTGTATTCTATTACCTGATAAATTCTTTACAGCAGTTACCTTTACTGTTGCCGGTATCGGTTTCCCTGACTTAACGGCTGAATAGGGACTATATACTTTTTTACCATTCACGGTGCCAAAAGCCCGGACTTTATAAAAATACTTTTTACCTGTTTTCAGTTTACCGTTGGTGTAAGAAACGTTGTTTCCGCCATTTCTGGTGCTGACCAGCTTATACGTTCCCTTCTGGCTCGCTGCACGGTATACTTCATATCCGGCTGCCCCGCTTACCTTCTTCCATGTGATCTTCAGGCTCTTATAGCCCTTCGATGTTACTTTTGAAATAGACGGCTTAGACAAGGTTGGTTCAGGTTCAGGAGCTGTTTTTTCTTTCAAAGACTTCTTTACTGCTTCCAGCTCTGTCAATGCTGTATTTATCTCGTCTTGTGTTGCATTTATATTATTCAATACATCCTGTGCTTTCAGGTATGCTTTGTTGAATGCATTCCAGCTTTCTTCCGTATAATCAGATGATTTAAGCTTTGCATATTCATTCAACATTTTTGTCAGTTCTGATTTATCGGGGTCTTCCGGCTTCACCTCTTTTTCTGTAAACTTCCAATTATCCATATTGAGCAGATTTTCCGTACCGCTGCCTTCGAACATTAAGAAAATATTGTGGACTCCGGTAATATTCTTTACATTACAGGAAAATTTCTTCCATACATTTTCACCGCCGGTGGATGCCACTTCTAATGTACCAATCACATCCCCTATCGTGCTGTCAATTCGGATTTCGATTTTTCCGCCCACTGCCGAAGCGATATTTGCTTCAAAAGCACTTGCTCCATTTTCGCCAAAGTCTGCTCCGGATATTGCCAGCCAATCACCATCATGAATATCAGTCAATTGCATATTCACGGTTTGAGTTGGAGTGCTATTCGTCTCTTCAAGTACTGACGTATTGATACCGGATTGCCATCCAATGGTTTCTGCCTCATTTTGGATATAAGGATTCAATTCTGTCAGTTGTGAAACACCCTCGTAGTCTCCAATGATCTTTTTCACTTTGCCATTGGAATAAAATCCGATTTCGTTTATATGCGTAGAGCGATACCCTTTGGTCTCCCCATTTCCTACAATTGCTTTATTCAATGTCTGTGCGTGGTAAGTGATATACCACTTGTTATCAAACTCAAATACCGCATGATGATTATTGCCACCGACGCCAAAGAAAGAATATGGGTTGTCCATCAGTAAGCCAACATACTCGAATGGCCCTGTAGGACTGTCGCTTACCATGTAACATAACTGACCGTCACCCGGGTAACCCTCATAACGCTGGCCTGCGAAGTTGGTACAATAAGAGTAATAGTATTTGCCGTTGTATTTATGGATGCCGGAATTTTCGAACATGCAAGGCGCATCAATAACGATTGCCCCAGGATCCTGGCTGTCTGTTTCATATGCCAGACTGACCATATCATCGCCTAATTTGATGACCCGGGCGGTTTTCGGATGGTTGGCTTCCTCCGCTGTCGCACCGTCATTCGGAACGCCGCCGCCAAAGTACAGGTAACCGGTACCGTCATCATCTACCAATACAGCCGGATCGAAAATCCATACGGTCGGGTTAGCCGCATTGGGGTCGTTTTGCGTATAACCAACGCCGATTGTGTCCCTGTCTACCAGAGCCTTGCCTCTGGGGTCTGTCCATGGTCCGGCAGGTGAATCTGCTTCCAATACACCTACACCCCCTGCGCCATTGCAGAAATACAGGAAGAATTTGTCTTTCCCATCAATGACTTTATGGGCTGCTGCCGGGGCCCAGGAATTGCCTGCCCATTTGGCTATGCCATCCGAACCTGCCACCGGAACGGCACCATGGTCTGTCCAGTTGACCATATCAGCCGATGATATGATGTTAATAGATTTGATCAGTCCATAATCATTATACTTTAAATTTCCATTTTCATAGCTGCTGCCCTGGTCATCGTTGGTCATATAGATATATACTCTTCCGTCATATGCCAATGCGTAAGGGTCTGCGCCATATTTATGGGTGATCAGTGGATTGGAGTAACCCGGTAATTTTGCCAGTGCGCCGGTGTCAAGGTACTTTAATTTAATATCTGTGGATGCGTCGTTCACATCATATGCGGCACTGCCACCCTTGACATCGACATAATCTAATGAAAGGGATACGGTAGTATCCTTGGCTACATAGCCGTCCACCTTTAATTTTACCGTCGCAAACAGGTTCGACGTTTTATTGGTAAAGTTCACCGAATCTCCGGAAACAATAAGCCGCAGCTGATTATTGGCATACTTATAGGTACAATCCCCGCTGATATTCGCAGTGTTGAACTCTACATCGGCAACGTTCAGATTTTTCGGAATGTTCAGGGATGCCAAAATCCCCTTATAGGTACCTGCGGGCAATGCCTCCATGGTAACCGGCACTTCCACTTCCATATTCTGCACGCCATATACATCTGCCACGCTGCCAAGACCTGCCTGCAAGGTATCCATCGTGCTTTCTCCGGTCATCTTGTCATCTACCCTGAAATAATCAAAGTCCACATATCCGCCTGCCGCTTTCGTTGCATAATTAAATAATGCAAAACGGTAGCCCATGAAATGGGATAGTTCATAGGACATCTGCAGGGTATTGCCAATTTTCGTCCAATTGGTTCCATTCAGGCTGTAATAGAAATATGCTTTGTCAGTAGCATTTTTAAAGTCAAAATCTATTTTCAGATAAACCCTGTCTTGGTTAAGGGGAATGCTTTCCACGGCTTCAATGCCATTGCGTGCATTCACCATCACAATCGATTTTTGGTTGTTTTTCATTTCTACGCCTACATAGCCGTAATATTGTTGAAATGCTGCCAATCCCGTCACATCGCCCTCTTTCATATTGCTGACATCGATTGCGATTTTGCCGGAGCATTCCGGTCCAAATGTCCTCTGGGTCAGAGTATTCCTGGCATCCATAAGACCGGAACTCACCTTCCCCGTAGTCAATCTCAAATAACCGGAACGTTTTGTCAATGACCAGTTGTTGTTGTCCGGGTTATGGTTCCACTGCCATACTAAATCCAGATTGGATCCGTTATAGTCATTTTCACCGTCTTTTGCTATATCTTTTTTATTTGGAACCGATTCTTCAATGATCGAAACATCATCCACGTAAAAGTCCATCAAGTCATTTGTTTGATCCGGAGTGCCAGTCCATGGTGTCTCCAGGAAAATTGATGTCTCAGTAATATCGGCATCCGATGGAACCGTGTAAGTACCCTCTATAGTACCCCATTCACCCTTATTAACAGTACCTCCGCAGGCAATCTGAATATTCGATCCGTTGCGGAAACATAACTGGAAGCGCTTCTCATCCGGTCCTTCGGTGTATAATATCCTGGCTGAAACATTGTATACGCCGCCGGGCGTCACTTTTCCGGTGATGTACTGCATGGGCCCAGATCCTGTAGTAGTCCTGCCTGTAGCCAATATACTATAATCTCCGCTATAAGACTCTTCATTAGAAATACTAACCTGAGCAGTATCGTTTCCTGTCCATGGTTGAATTCCGTCTTCAAAACCACCATTTTCAATCAATTCTGTCACCACCGGTTCCGGAACCGATTCTTCAATGATTGAAACATCGTCCACATAAAAATCCATCAGGTCATTGGTTGCGTCCGGAGTGCCGGTCCATGGTGTCTCCAGGAAAATTGAAGTCTCTGAAATATCGGCACCCAATGGAACCGTGTAGGTTCCCTCTATGGTACCCCACTCGCCTTTTTTAACAGTGCCGCCGCAGGCAATTTCAATTCCTGTCCAGTCTGATCCGTTGCGGAAACATAACTGAAAACGTTTCTCCGCCGGTCCTTCGGTATAAAATATCCTGGCTGAAACCTTGTATACACCGCCAGGCGTCACTTTTCCGGTGATATACTGCATAGGACCGGATCCTGTAGTAGTCCTGCCTGTAGCTAATATGCTATAATCTCCGCTGCATGACTGCGTATTAGAAATGCTGACCTGAGCGGTGTCATTTCCTGTCCATGGAGTCAGTCCATCTTCAAATCCGCCATTTTCGATCAATTCCGCGCCTTCAGAAGATTCATCTGATAAAAGATTGATGTTCCCTGAGTCAGGCTCTACGCTCCGGGCACTGTATCCCGTCGTGGATGCCGTAGTTGTAGAAGAAAAATCTTTGTACTCGGCATCGTTATAAAACTCATCTGATTTTACAATACTCTTACTGTCTTGCCCTTGTACCGGTATCTGCATTTCAATCGGCGCTTTGCCGTCCACGCCAAATACCGGCCAGTGATCGCTGCCCCAGGTCACAGGTACCAGAACCGGTATCCTGCCTACGGATCCATGATCCTGGAAAAGCATTGCATACCAGTTGCCATCAACCGTGTCAACGATTCCACCCTGGGCAATGCCTGCGCCGGATAAGCCGGAATCATCCTGCAGTACTACCTTCCCCTCGTAGGTTCCGTCGATGCTGCCGGAACGATAGCACAGTTCTGTCCTTACCTTTCCTGGCGGCCAGGTGATTAAAAATATGTAATAATATCCATTGTATTTATAAATGTGGGAGCCTTCGCTCAGCGTATCGGAATTTCCTCCGGCGATGCTTGCTGAATTTGGGATAATTATTTTGTCCAGACCCCCCTGCTTGATCGCCGTGGCATCAGAAGTCAATTCTATGATCCTGATATCCCCACCGCCATATACCATGTACACGCTGCCGTCATCATCAAAAAGCAAAGACATGTCATGGTATACGCCATCCAGTACGGATTTCCTCCAAGGACCATTTTCAATGTCTTCCGTTTGGTAAACGTATGTTTTTCCCGTGGTGTATGTCGCATACACTACATAAAATGTACCGTTATAATAACGCAGGCTGCTCGCCCAAGATCCCTTGCCGTATGCACTCTGCCCGTTCCGCAGCGTTAAGGCATCTGAATTATCTATAACGTCATATACATAATTTATGATTTCCCAATTTACCAGATCGTAAGATCTCATAATCGGGCAGCCGGGTGACAAATGCATCGTCGTACTGGACATATAGTAGGCATCACCTACCCGAATTACATCCACATCCGGTACATCTGAATAGATAACCGGGTTTGTAAAAGTACCGTCATCCTTTGCGGTTGACGTTGTAACTGCCTCTGCATATATAGGTAATATGCTTGCCGTTAAAAATAATACACTTAGAAAAACAGTAAAAATCCTTTTCGTTTTCTCTACAACTCTTTTCTTCACTTTCAATCCTCCTGGATTTTTGGAAAATGTTTGACAATTCTATTGTATATCTAATTGCCTCAATCCCATTACCCTCTCCTGTTAATAGTTTCACAAAACTATACAATGTACTATTTTTTAGTGCATTGTATGACACACTTAATATTCTACCAAATTGTAAATATTTTTCAATTTATTTTCTTATGAATTATGTTGAATTATTTATGAGTTATTTCTAATTCTTACTGAAACAGGCAAGCTCCACCCACCGCTTTCGCTTCGCTTAGAGGAGAGGGAGTCACTTTGGAGGTTAAATACATTTTTTAGAGGGTGAAACGCCTCTCATCCTATATTCACCCGGAGTACAGCCAAAAGACTTTTTGAATTGATAACAAAAATACTGGCCATCCCGGTACCCAAGGCTTTTCCCAATCTCAGTAGTATTTAATCCGGTACACCGTAACATTTCCTTAGCCTTGTCCAAACGGATCTTTATCAGATATTCTACGAAAGTTAATCCTTCCTTCTGCCGGAAAACCGAGCTGAAGTGATTGGGAGTCACATTAACCTGAGCTGCCACCATATTCAGGGAAATGCTTTCTTCATTATAATGTTTCAGAATATAATCTTTTCCCATCCCAACCAATTCATTGTATCTGCTGATGGAAATTTCATCTCGTGCTTTCAGACACAGAATCAAGACTTTTCGCATATAAGCTTTTGTCAGTTCTCTGGAAATAGCAACAAACGCTATTTCTTTCATTATAGTAATAAACTGGATTGCATGTTCTTTATTCCCACCGTTTTTTTCAAGGAATCGAATAGCCGTGAAGTTGCCGTCCATCAGTATATACTGCCTGAAAAGTACGGAGTCCATGTTTCCCGTGTCAACCTGCCGCCAAAATTCATCTACAACTGCCTCCACCTCTTTTCTGCTCCCACTTTTTAGAAAGTCCTCTATCCGTTTTTTATTGAGGATTTCCATATCTATTTCTTGCAGGCTGATTTCCGCATCATTACCTGCCCGGATGTTTTTTGTTTTTGAACTGAATATCACCTGACTTTCTTCATTGAAAAACCTGCCGTTAAATGCCCTGTTCGCCTGAAAATAACATTCCGGAATATCGCAAAGCCTTGTGATCGTCTTTCCAACACCTGCAAAATACCTGAGATTTCCGATATTCTGAAAAACACGGGTCAATTCTTTTGTAAACCTGACCACTTCCCGCTTCAGTTCTCTTTCATTTCTTCCTTTCATCAAAACGGCTTTTCCTTCTATTCCCCGGTCAAAGTAAACCAGCCACTCATTTCCTTTAAACATGTTATATAATTTCTGTTCCACATCTTCTGTCTGTACCGTACACTCCTGCTCTTTATCCCAAAACTCAAACAAAATCATATTGTAAGCATTTGCAGCCAAATTGACATCAAACCGCATCCCTCTGGCAATCATTTCTGGTACTGAATATTTGCCTGAAATCAAGTCTTCGAAGAACTGGTGCCTTTCCATCTTTACTCTTTCTTCACACTCCTTTCCACAAAATTCCAGATACCATTTCTGTTCATGTTTTTTCAAAATCTCTGTCTTTATATCCAATACAGTGTCCAGCAGCTCACTGGTATTCACAGGTTTCATAAGATAGTTTGATACACCAATCCTAAGTGCACTTTTTGCATAAAAAAATTGGGCATAATCGCTTAGCATGATAATCTTTATATCCGGCAAGTCTTTTTTTACCAGGCCGCTGAGCTCCAAGCCATTCATATAGGGCATCATAAGATCTGTAATCAGAATATCCGGTTTTGTATCCTTAATCAGCGGATAGGCTATCTCACCGTCACCGGCCTCCCCCACCACGCAAAGGCCATGCTTTTCCCACTCAATCTTCTGCTTAAACTCCTCCCGTATCTTCGTTTCATCTTCCACAAAAAAAACCTTTAACATAGCATTCTCCTTATCGTTTATATCACAGGCATTTGTTTAATGTCCAAACTATACAATGTACTGTTTTATGATACTATGTATTACACAGAATATTTTAACAAATTCTAAATATTTTTCAATTTATTTTCTTATGAATTATGTTAGATTATTTATGAATTATTTTTGTTACTTTACAATTATCATGATATTCTTTTATTTTATTCATTTTTTATATGACAAAAGCAATAAAAAACCCACCAAAATGAGATTTTAAATATTATTTGAATATTTTTATAATATATAGTAGAATAAATAATAAATTGAGATTAACAATTATGAAACCTGATTTAAACTCAAAAAAATGGAACAGTTAGCCGAAGCGGGAAACTGGAGTAGATCTCAGCATTATCCCTGGCATCTGATGATCTGGAAAGGAAAATGTATAATGTATCACCTTATATGTTCATTATACAGGATACATTCATGAATAAAGAAGAATTGACGACCAAAATGCGTATTGTAAATAGTGCAATCGAATTAACTAAGGAATATGGATTCGCATCCGTCTCAGTCAACCAAATTTGCAAAGCGGTGGGCATTACAAGAAGCACATTTTATTATCATTTTAAAACAAAGGATGAAGTATTTGATTATCACATTTTAAATCCGGAACTTTATATCATGGATAACATTCTCCCTGTATTGGATACGACAGATCCTCTTAAACAGTTTATGCTTATTTTTAATATTTTCTTAAAACAATTTGTTGAAGTAGGTCCTGAAGCGTTACGTTTGATATATAAAAGGGGCATAGAGGCAAAGGTACATATTAAGGTGCTTCAAGACTTTACCCTTTGGCAGTTGTATGTTAAACTTATTAAAAAGGCACAGGATTCCGGAGAAATAGAAAATAACGCAAATCCGGAAAGTATTATGGAAGCAATTCTTTATATGCTAAAGGGGATCGTAATTACTTGGTGTAATCAGGAGTTCTCTTTTGATTTTTATGCTGAATGCAACCGTATGCTGGATGTGATTTTGCATTAAGTTTGTAGTGGTTATAGTTGAAATATTCGATTTATGGCGTCTTTATGATCCATGAGCCTAAATAGGTAAAGCCTATTCCGATAAGGCCGGACACCAGACCAATAATAAAGGTTTGAGCGGTTCACACCGATTTCCTTGATCCTTTCCACGACTGATACATAAGTGATGATACCGATTATTTTATATTTTAGATTCTGTCTCTGTGCTCAACTTTATATTGCGTTTCAATAATTCTTCCGATGTTATGCCTGGATAATGATATCGTTTTCGCTGAGTGGTAACGTGTCCGCAGTTGATTGCCTTCTGCGGACACCAATGAATACACGCCATGCAGTTTTGGCAGTTTTTATGCAGGAATACGGGCTTGCCATCCTGCATTTCAATATTATCCACGGGACACAGCCTTTTACAAAGTCCGCAGGAAATGCAGTTGTCTGAGACGGTAAACTTCTTTTCTTTAGCTCTGAAAAAACGATTGCCGATTGAATGAAATACTTTATTGGCGGGGTTCTTTTTACAATCTTTCTTTGTGACTTTATTTTTTATATCCCCGGCAACGACGCCCATTCTTTCCGCTGCCGTACCCAATAATTGAGATGGATTTTCAGGAATATCATACAGCACAATATAGTTTCCGACCATCTGTATTCCGCTGTTATAATTTAATGATAATCCCTTTTTTATCAATTCGGTATTGATCATAGCAGAGGCATTTCCATCCTCCCGGTGATAAGTCACAACCGAAAAGACATACTCCGATGATGTGGCATTTAGCGGCAGCCTTTTTATAAATTGGACTACCGCTTCCGGCGCACCTGCCGCATAGCATGGAAAGACAAATCCAACTCGGTCATAACGGCCATTTAATTCAAAGCTGCCTTTCATGAACACAAGCTCGGTATCGCCTAAGACCGATGCAATATCCTTAGCAGCTTTCAGGCTGTTACCAGTGCCTGAGAAGTAGAAAATAATGTTCTTTTCCATATCTATTCACCTAAATCAACATTCGGGTTTAAATACCGGACACGGTCTTTTGTTTTTCCGCCGAAATCAATCGCTTTGTTCGGGCAACTTTGAATACAGGCAAGGCACATTTCGCAATGGTGCTGCCACTCGGGTTTACCGTCTTTAATCCGAATATTTTTTACCTGACAACGCTCTGCACATATTCCACATCCCGAACAGCCTTCTGATACAGTATATTTCTTATCCTTCCCATGTGTGGGCGCAATCATCGTTTTATATAACAGATTATGCATCATGCGGCTCATGGCATTGCCTTTCTCTATTTCCGATACCTTCCGACCTTTGATTACCGTCACGATCATCTTGATTTTCTTGTTTTCGTCATTAAAAATGGGTTTTTGTTTATCTTTATCAAGCGCGCTCGAAAAGGTGATATTATTACCGGGCATATTGACATAAAAGCCCGCGCTTAATTTGCGGCTTTTTTCTGCAAGCATAGTCTTGCACTGGTCAAGCGCTTTGCCCGCCAATGCGCCGTAGGTTGCCGCCGCATAAATGTAGACACTGTCCGCAACGTGCAGTTTGTTCAAAAAATCCACGACAACAAGCGGTAATCCCCAATTGTAAACAGGGAAGATGATACCGAGTGTTTCACCGCCGATTTGTTCGCTATTGTAATCGGCAATTTTCCTGATCTCCGTATCGCCAAGCATTTTGGCGATATCCCCCGCTACCTGCAAGCTGTTTCCCGTCCCGGTAAAATAATAAATCGTATTCATAAAACACATTCCTCTCTCTATATTATTTTTGATTCAACAAATGGTTAACCAAATGGTTTTTTTGAAACCCTCAACCTCACGGCAGAGGGTTTTTCCAAAGATTTACCTGATAGGCTATCAGCCTTTTTCTGTATGCGGGATTACTCAGGCATCCGGGACCGACTCCGACCAGCATAGCGACAAAATGATTCATTACGATAGCTTTAAGTGCTTCGGTGGCGCTGTCAAAGTCCATATTCCTGATTTCACCGGCTTTGGCACGTTTTTCAAGGAATCCCGGGAACCATCTTCCGCTGTCTGAAAAGATTTCAGTGAGCTTGCTTTTATCCACCAGCTCCATTACTTCATTTTCCTTGAATAATATTTTCAAAACATCATGATGCTCTGCAAACACTTCGTTCCAGTTTTGATAGAGCTGCTCTATGGCTTCTTCGAT
>Ga0153944_1000529_pt1 | contig 16377 bp, 16 predicted proteins | sample TSNJ028MetaG_FD_104703 | JGI IMG/M metagenome (GOLD analysis project Ga0153944, IMG submission 104703) | Attine ant fungus gardens microbial communities from New Jersey, USA - TSNJ028 MetaG | ecosystem: Host-associated > Fungi > Mycelium > Unclassified | place: USA: New Jersey, Wharton State... | reverse complement strand
TTAAGACTCAAAGTGGAGGCCATGATTTGAGAAGAGATCAATCGAGTCTGCGTCAGTCTGGTATTCAGTCCTGCGGTCATGCTCATTCCATACTGGTGCTATATACCCTGTCGGGGTCTGAAGACATATGCTTCAAGAGTGCATGTTTGTTATATCTTCCTTTAAAATCCCAAACTTTGTGTGACTTTGAATATGTACTTGAATTTTCCAGGAGTCAGACTCCCAAGAAAATAACGATCTATCATAAGAGAATAACTTATCCTCGATGCACATATTCAACATTCTAACTGGATCAACCAAAACCCGATTGCATGTGTTAACGAAGGCCGGATATTGATAATCGACACGCGGATTTAGTGCAGAGTGACGAGTTCTAAAGCAAGGCAAATCAGTATCAGAACAATGTAAGCAAGACCGGATCATTGAAGATCTGGTTTTATCAAGTAACACAAAGACACACCTTCAGCAGAGGTAGGGTGAATAGCAACCGTGTCATCCAGATCTATTTTACGAGCTATAGCAACGAGTATTCACGATGAATTCGTCTAGACAATAAAAGGATGGCTCACCGCCCATTTTGATGGCGACCGCGAAGCCTTGTAAGGCTTCGTCACTACCTTGGCCGAGTAGATGAACACCGACAACACGCTCCTCAGGCCCAATGACAATCAACTTGTACATTGTGGGTTCCTTATGGTCTTCGTCCACCATCGAGAAATAGAGTGACCTAAACGAAGTCTTATCTGGTTGTAATGGATCAATGGTGTATATCTAGTAAGAAAACACAAAGTCACATACAGATCTTCACAGCATCACCGTACTTCTCTCGCGCTTGAGGTTCCGTCAAACCTACTGTTCCAATAGGAGGATGCCTGGGCAGATACATAACGAAATGAGCCAACGCGGTCGCTGAGATCACGAAAACATACGAGAATACAACACTTGGAATATTATCATAATTTAGCCTGGCATCTTTGAGCACAGACGGTCCAAACAAGCGGTTAGCGAGTCTCCTTCCCGCAGCAATCGCTACGGGTGTCAACAACCATTTGCCCTGAACATCCCCGATAGCGTAAATGCCTTTAACGCTCGTGTTCTGGTATTCATCTACGATGATATCTCCTTTCTTATCAAGTTCAACACCAAGCTCCTCCAAGCCCAAGCTGTGGGTGGTTGACCTACGGCCAATAGCCCATAAGACTACATCAACATCGACCTTGTCATCTGTATCGGTATGGACCGTAAGCGTCTTTCCGCGCTCGCCTTCAATTTTAGTTACGTTTGTTTTCTTATGAATACTAATGCCAGTCTTCTCCATCCAAGGCGTCAATACCTCTTGGAGTGAGGGGTCAAATGTCCTCAAAACGGTCTCTCCACGTATAAACATATGCACTTCTGATCCCAATGTGTGGAAAATACCCGCCAATTCTACGGCAATGTAGCCAGCACCAATGACAGCAACACGCTTCGGCTGCTTGGTGAGATCGAAAAATCCATCTGAGTTGATGCCCAAGGAAGCTCCCGGAATCTGGTCATCAGAAGGGATGATAGGTTCGCCTCCAACTGCGACAGTAATATGGTCTGCCTTGAGCGTGTAAGTCTGGCCGTCAGAACGCTTGACCTCGACAGTATTTGGGGAGGTGAGATGGCCAATGCCTTGATGAAATTCGACACCTTCTTTTTCGAAGTTATTGGCATAGATGTTGTTGAGACGACGGATATAAGCATCACGTTGGGGTTTAAAGCTCGCCCAGTTAAAATGTGGTTTATCGAGACCGTCAAATTTATACCCCGGGGCATGATGAGTCATTTTATCTTGTAGATCTGCGGCATGCCACATGATCTAATCAATGGTCAAAAATGCAGTCGAGTGAAGCAAAGTGGGCAACAAAGATCCAAAGATCGTGTCAGTAGGTACCAAGGGTTTATTAGTGAACTCACTTTCTTCGGCACACACCCTGCTCATACAGGACGCACGAAGACAGCTTGATTAACTCTCATGCGTATAAATGATATACGTAGACGTACCAACATTCACACAAGTACCACCCAGATATGGGGTTGCTTCAACAACGGCAACCTTTTTGCCAAAGCTTGCTGCACGGCGCTAAAAGAAGAATCGCAATACACGCAGAAACCCGGCAACATGTCCCATAAAAAGCATAAGACATCCAGAGTGAGGAGTGAACGATAAGTGCAGACGAGTTACTTACAGAAGTGCCAGAACCACCGCTACCACCACCGATCACGACATAATCATATCTATCCGTTGTAGGTTTGTCGTGAATAGGAGGCATCCTTCTAATCTGCTCTGAGGAACTTGTGAGAGCTCGTGAGATCTGATAGCATCATTCGGCGGGCAGCAGATGAGAGACCACACGTAATCAGAGCCCATATCGGGTGTAGGAGCTCACCTGGACAAGGCGATGAGCAGCAATATTTGTTCTGGAAAAAGACGTCGGATTTGTCCGATGGCAGAGAGTCGAGAAGAACGAGGAGGAAGGAGCAATAAAGAACGCCATCAAGAAATGACGTCTTCTTATAAATGGTTAGGCAAGCTGGTATCAATCCTCCGAGTCGGATGCCTCGTGCCCGCTTACTGTACCCCAGGTCTACCTGCGTCTCGCAATATCGGCTACTTACCTAGGACCCAGTGTTATCTTTCCAGACCAAAAAAGATTGATTGAGCCTTCTAATATATACCTTTTTTCACTGGTCAACTATCTTTTATGTGAGAAATAGATGCACATTCGATTTATGGCCAAAAAAAACTAGGGGGGGCCTGATTTCAGCATTCAGTCAAATGTGTACAACTATAATAATTTATAACGAGGTGGATCTGAGGCCACCCGCGTCTCCTCATAATAATTGGATGTGGGTTATAGTCACTCCTGGTTGTATTTCTCACCTCAACACTGCCTTGATTAGAATCCCAGAACCAAAGCACACGATATCTGGCTTTTCCATGAACTGCTGCTCGTTACAAAAGCTTTCCAATCGACCGACCCACATATTATCCGACGGATGATCAGCTACACAGTTCAGAATCTATTTCAGCAAGTCCATCTTCTCCTCTATTGGGTGATATCGTGATAGTCTTTTATGATAGTCTCTCATGATGAATTACCTTATGTTTATAGTGAATTTCTGCTCCATTTGTGTCTATGTTACAATGTATAAACCTTATAGCCATACTATAAATCCTGAAGTCTGATAACTGAGTCAGCGAGACACTCCATTGCGACCGTGATCATAAACCAACTGGACTATCTGCTATCATGATCAATATCTCAAAAATCACCCGTACAGTGCACCAAAATCCATAAACTTCGTTATACACAAATATTGTGGCATGTCAGGGACCGCCGCAGGAGGCTCATATGTGAGGTAGACGAGTGAACAAAGCTTGATTAGGCGGTCAAGATATAAGGAAACAGCGACGGGGCTTCTACAACCTTGGAACCAGTGCCATCGTAGACTATCCCAGATACAATATCCCAGTCCTGACCGCGGACTGCCCAAGAAGGTATGAGAATAAGTTCATTATCTAGGTAGATGTTCATTTCCTTGGGGAGACAAGTATAATGCGTGGGGTTTTTTTCGGACGCATTCAAAGTATTTATCTCTACATTTGGGTATTGAACATGGTTCAAGAAGTTGTATCTAGGCTCATTTATGTAGAGCTTTGAAAAGAGAGTAAACATCTAGGATGTTGGGCATAACGCACCTCCGGGACTTGTATCTAAATATATCTCACTAGTCTATTTCATGATCGACTCAATGGTACTACACTCTTTTGTATATAAGCCCCAACTCTCTTTCAAAATGATAGCTTCGCTTTTGCCTCTACACACTCAATACACTCCTCAAGTCATATCTAGGTGACTTTGCTGGTGCACTACACTGCTACGCGATGCTCGCTAGCCCTACTTGCACATAGGAAACTCTGGAAAATTGTCTAAATTGGACATTTCGGAGGTTTGCAGAAAGCTCGATGCCAGCGGCAGATTCCGGAAAAAATCTTGCAATTTTTCTAGTGATACGCAGATTCACATAGGGTTTATTTATGCCTCTCCACTACAAGTAAACGAGCCAGCTTCAGCTTCAGCACCTGATGCACCCCCGTCCAACGGATCGTCATGCAACTTTGTGCTTTGACCGACTTTCCTTGCCCGCCTTTGCTTCTCCAATAACAAAAGAAAGTATGATAAGCTCTGTCGATTAAGCAATGATTGATGCGTAAAGCAGATTGCCCCTAGTCAGCAAATATGCTTTCTTCCGCGGGCCATCGAACCTGCTGGGCAATCTCATCTCCTGTATCACATACCGATAGGTGCGGATTGAGTAGGCTTCAAATTGATCCGAACCCGACAAAGATAGGACAAGGTGCTTACTGTCCAGCCAAGACTTCTTACAACACCCCCCGAAATCGCATGACAAAATCTGGATCATCGGTGATGCCAGATGACTATTCAAAGGATGTTACTCTTATAAGCAATCTGAATGAACACACTCTTTGGAGAGAGAAAGTTTTCTGTTCCAGGAAGGAGCCAACCGGGTGGGACAAGTGAGTGTAATGGGCGGTTACAAAAGGCAACCTCTGCTTCGGAGACATACTAGTTATAAGAAGATTCTTAAGAAAGGATCTTAGGACGTAGAAGTTGACCTCAGGAAAATTAGTGAAGGCTAATAGTACCACCAGAGACCCCAGACGGGAAGCACAAGGGTCACTCAACCGTAGTTGAGGCGGAAAATATCATTGGACCTAATGATAAGTTTCAACGATCCATTATGCGGTCAGACATTGGAAGATCGACATACACCCAAAAGCCGGTCCCATTTTCGTTCTGCTGCAGCTGGAAGATCTGACTAAATTGCAGTGGATGATCACCCCCATCGACCTGGGCGAGAGATGGGTCGGTGTGCCAGAACTGACGTTAGACAGTACGTACGGCTAGGATACCGGTGAAGAATACAAGAAGTCCATTTCCAGAGGGCTGTGCGTCGACTGTGGTGACTCGGTGTTGAACTTTTTCGAAGGGAAGTGTCTGTTCAGACTACTTAGCAAGAAACATTATACAAACAAAAAATCAATACCGTAAGCTTCTCGACGATATTCTTTGTGCCTAAAAACCCTGTCCCTTCCCATGTCATCATCGAGGTGTCCCTCTAGAAGTACAATATGAGCGAGAATTGAAGAGAGTTGGATAAGTAATACGCACGTAGAGGCTTGAAAGGTTGGAGCGATCTGTGTCAAAGATATTGTAATAGTAGCCTGAAAATTGCGTTGCAATGGCATTGGCATCCATGGTGGGTGGATGAAAGAACGGCAGAGCAAGTCGACTTGAATTAATAGTTGAATCAAAATCACGATTATCAGTTTTCAGAGCACGTGACCAAATGGCGGACCAATCATTATGAGAAGTTTGTTAGGGATTGATATTGTCACAAGTATAAGTAGCTACTCGTTCCGCCAGTTGTCAAGGCTGTGGTTCATCCGTTTCCGTTTCCCTCTCACTGCCTCCTGTAACCGTATTATATCTAGCTTGCAATGTCCCATTTTTCGGATATAGCGCGGCCCACAATGCGTCGTAAATCATCAGCGCAGAATCTCCTTTCGTCGTTCAAGTCGGCCACCTCTTCTTCCCCGTCGGTCAGTACGATACCTATAGTGTCCCCGCCAATACAGACCGGCTCAACGATCTCCTCGGTCGCGGGTATGGCTATTTCTTCTGCAATTTCCAATGGAGCGTCGTCTACCCCCATCGTACGAGGTGACAACGCAGAGGGTCAGGCACAATATGTCGCCAGCCTTGTTGGAGCTACAAGTCCGCCTCTGGGGTCAAGCACCTCTGTGGAGTCCCTGAGGGACATGTTACAGAAGAGATTGGTCACTCTAACATACATCAGGAACGTATTCGAAGGGTGCGTTTCCGGCTCATCCAAGTTTTAATAACGCTCATTTTCTATTTTTTTTTGTTATTCTTTTGACAGGCGTAGTTACTGGTTTCATACCCTGCTCATCAGTCGTACAGGACTCGAGAAAGTCTTCAATAATGGGGACATGAAAAGGCGGTAAGCTCAGTTGTCCTCACTCTGATGGCATGCATAATTGACAGATTATGCACTGTTAAGGACATATCGCTTTGCTACTCTTGGCCTTTCGCTGTCGAATTTACTTGATATTAATAACCCCCAGGACTTACTTCGGGCTATTCTCAACACAGTGACAGAATATGATCAGTCAAAGGAAGAAAATGATAGACCAAGGATGGTAAGCCGAAGGTTAAGGAATGGTTGAAAGCTCACGCGTCGATTATATTTTACCAGAACATATTCAAGAAACCCAAAAAAAAAGGTGCCCCAGGAATGTCAGAAAATACGGGATCGGAGTTGGGAATAGATGCATCGTATTTAATGCCACCGTATACGGTGAATGATTTGCTTCTCATAAGGTTATGCCATTGACTATTTTCTGCTATAGTCGTTCTCGTTGGATTATCATGAGACTGTACTCTCACTCCTTGACGTTATGTCAGAAGTCTACAACAAAATTTCAAAAATCCTTGGACCATCGTCATTGCCCCATTCAACTCTCAGTCTCGGACCTTTGGCATCAGTGACGCCATATCCGGGGGTATCATACCTTTTCGCTTCCGAGGCCAACAACCATAGCACTCGATATCCCAGTTCATCTGTTGCCAGCACGTCTTCATCACATACCCCTTTACAGCAATCTCAGCAATCAAGCTCGGCTTCGAATACAAATCTCAGTCAAACCATACAATTCCCAAGCGCGACTGCATCGTCTACAACACTCACAGGAAGCTCGAACTCTGGTGATGCAGAGACCTCCAATTCGCTGTGGATAATAGCAAATGCCTGTACAGTCGGTATGGGTATAGGCGCCAATTCGCAACCAACAACTTTTTGGTCCCCCACATTCAGTGAGATGATATTGAAAATTGATGCAAAACTGAAGGTCTGTGCCTCTGCATTTCTTATTGCCAGCAACTTATCTTCAGAGTAGAAATTGACATCGCTGCTGCTGAAAGACCTTGATACACTCGCAAGAAAGGGAATTCAAGATGAACTGGGATCTCTTGCTAGGTTGAATGGCTTTGCTGTCTACGTGGACCCTATGCTCTCCAATGGCTCTGGAAGGAGTTTATACGATTATGAAGGGTAAACCAAGACCGCCCTATGAGGGACAAAGTATCCAAAGAGAAACCGGACGAGCCAGAAAATTTTGTACCGCAATGCAGCACTCATTCATAACTTAACATTTTCGTTCATGCAGATCAAAATTAGTTCCCTGGTGAACTATTTTCATTCCTTAGCACCGACAATATTCTATGGAAGCCAGGATCGGGTGCATTTTCATATCGATTGTATTTTGTAAAGTATATTGTGAGTAACGTACATATTTTGTTAATAATTAGTCACTCGTTATGGATATTCTAGACAAGATTTGTTGTGATCCGGTGTTGTTGATTTGTTTGTGATGGTGTACAAACTTTGTCGTGAAAAACTGTGCAGCTTTCCGGAACGATGCAGGCAAGCTCGCCATATTCCCATCCTCCCTATTATCAGGGTTTATATCATATCCAGCCTCTCGGTCTGTTCGTCTTGAATACAAATCAACCTGATGCTGATTTCCCGCAGCACCCCACGACCATGACCTCAAGCGCCAGTACCTCACACTCTTATCACCACAACAAATCATTGAAATATGTCTAACATTCGATGTGCATGTCCCTCCCTACATCAAAAGTACAATATGGCCTCAGGACTTACATTGGGCAATTACTCATCTGCGCAAAGCAACCGACAATGGTGTTGCATCAAGTGATCATGATAGATCCTCAGAACCGATTATGGCGTCATTGGAGAGACCACTGCCAGAATCTCAGAATTCCCAGCCAGGCTCGTCCAATGCAGAGGTTCAGGTAACAGTGCCTCAATTGCCAGACGAAACAACAGAAAACTCTACTCCCACGACTACAAGTCCTGCCTCGTTGACGTCTGCCCCAATTTCCGCCACACCTACTGTTCCTCCTCAACCTCCGTACCCTCATCAACCGTATGGCTATCCTCCAGTAGCTTATCCGCACGCGCCGTATTATCCGCCTCCTCTGGGATATCCCCATTACCCTCCCCCATCGTACCCTCATTACTCCTCGCCCCTGCCAAATGCCTACCCGCATCCCCAGTCACATCCAGTGCTTCCAGCACCCCATCCAACTCGCCCGTCTAGTTCTGCATACCATGTTCAGCAATCAATCCATCCAGAGCGAGCATCGGATGACCTACCCAGTTACGAAGAGATGATTGTCGAGGCATTGCAGGAGTTTACTGATCCTGAGGGTTGCGCGCCAAAGGACCTTTTTGCATCAATGGCCGCGAAATATCCGCTGCAGTTCAATTTCCGTCCTTCAGCAAGCCAGGCGCTGCAGAAGGCATTCAAAAGGGGAAGACTCGAGAAGGCCAACAATGGAAAATATCGTTTAAACACAACTTGGGAAGGAGGCAGCGTATGCGTGTATTCTCTTCGGAAGATTGATTCTACAATGCTGACTTATCTTCAGACGTCAAGGCGGGCAACAAGACGGCCGCAAACACAAATGCAACAAACGAATGCTGCAGTCAGCTCACCTAGACCTCCTTTCACATATGTTCCGCTCATTCGTGAGCAGTGTTCCCTCCAATATGCAGGATATCCGTATCCTTGTCCCTATCCAGGTTATGCAGGATATCCTCAGCCACATCCTCAAACTCAGCCTCAGCCATCACAACCAGCTTCATCGGAAGTTGTAGCAGACGCCACGGACAAAGCTGCCTCAGGCTTTGATCCATCTTCTGGTGTCGACAAAGACGCTTATGAAGCTGCTCAGAACATTCTCAAAGCCATCAACTTTGGTGATCTTTTTCAGATTGCTTCCGAGAATGGTGGTGATGGAAAGAAGTCCAACGATGTTTCAGTGGATCAACTCACATCTCTACTTGTCCAAGCACAAAATGTTATGTCGGCACAGATGGATGATGTACCCCATGCTGCATCACCTCCTGCTGCATCGTTACCGACACTATCTGTTGCTGCTGGCGCTGCAGTTCCTGCTACTCTGGAGTGCCCAACAAATATACGTGCAGAGTTGCAGGCTCAGCTTGCCCTTCTGGCAGCGCAGTTGGCTGAGCTGAGTCAAGAACGTGCAGAAAATGTCGATTCATCTGGAGAGCAAACTCAGGCTGGCCCATTGTCCGTTTCTGAGCTTCGACCACAGCTTCAGCAACCACCGTCATGTAGTTATCCGCAAACACAATTGCAATCATCGGCAATGTTAACTCACCCGTCCCTTGATGCCCAAGCCCAGATACAAGAACCGCTTGCCACATCCGTTCCACAATCATACCGGTTGAATCAACATCTACAACAATATGGGGACGCACTTGGATATTCTGAAAGCATTCCAACGGAGGCGTCAAACCGATCAACACCTATACCGACCACTCTAAGCCCGAAACAGACATTACCAGTTGTGGCAACCTCTTTGTCATTGGAGGTGGCATCTGAGCCTACAACGATCCTCACAATGCCAGCATCTCGATTGGAACTGCCATCGAGTCTTACGGCTTCTGGTTCAAAGCCCACTTCAGAGCTTTCCTCAGCACCTACATTACAGAAAACAACAACACATGCATTGGGATCTAGATCAGAGCCGCATGCTTCCGCGCAACATCCTGTACAAGGAGAGACCGATAGTGAAGATGATGATATGGAAGAAATTGTCTGAACTCTACCTCTGAGCTGAAAATTTTATCTGATTCAAGGCGTTACTGTTTGGTTATAATCTACGTGGTTTTTGTCGATCGGCGGGCACAAATGCTTCTCTTTTATTTTACTCAGTTTCAAAGTCGTCTGAGAATAATGACACTCAGTGTAAAACAGGATCGAGGTGATGTTCTAAGGCAATCAACGTGGTTACGCATACCTAACCATTATACACTGTTTCATTAGGATATGAGAGTATCAGCAAGATCCATCCAGTCTCTTCAGAATGCCAAATCAAGTAAAGAGTAAATATCCTGAACACTGGACACTTTCAAAAAGCCCTGAACAAGAACAGTGACTGCTCAACCCAGTTTATTTCGTCTCAAGGCGAGAAAAGTGTTTCATGAGCCTGATGAACCATGCTGTTTACTCGCTCGACAATACTGAGTGTCTTTCTTCATTCTCAATCGTTACCACACTATGGCCGCAAACCATGATAGCGTTCATTGGATTTGTACGCTCCCTTACTGATGATGGCACATAGAAGACCACAACTATTGACAGAATACCCTGTGAAATGTGTGGAACGCAGGATGAGAAAATACATTGTGGCCTTCATTTCTGGGCCATTTATATTTATCAGATATTGGCGGAGTCTCTCGGTGTCCAAACTCTGACGTATATGTTTACGCCTCACGAAATTTACGCGGACGGGCTGAACTTTTTGTGGCCGAGGCAGTATCCAAAAAAGGAAGAATGCTACATCCAACAGCCCTTGTTTTTTACGACTAGTCCGGCTCGGCTATTTATTGTCCGATTTGTCATAGACTGCAAAGAAATTGACACTGAGTTGACTACTTTTCGTGGAGCTGCTATGGATCTGCGGTGGGTCTAGAATCCATTTTGGTCATCCTCACACTACACTATTATTTCGGAGCTGTATTTGGGAATTTGAATGACTACCATACAAGGTGATGATGTGACTGGAAATCGGTCCGTGCTAGCCATCACTATCTCGGTGATACCATGTGACGTGATACAATGTGTGAGAGCAGTGGCACCAAATCAATCATTGGCGACAAGATGAAAGCTGCAACTCGTTGGAGTGGACACTGGTATTGGTCAGTTATTCCTTTCCGTTCCTATGGAGTGGCTACACTTCACTCATGGCCGTATTACTGGTATCATTTACTCACATACTTAAATGCGTAGTTAGACATCCCCCTCTCCTCAGTCGGCAACCTATACCGGTGACTCCTGAGTCTATTATATTAGAATTGGTATCAAGCCTACGATGTTCAGGTTTTTGTAAGGATGAAAATCTATTACTCTCGAAGTTCGACATCACCCGGCTGACGTATATATGTATATCTCTTGTAGCTCCTTTCGGGTCTATGATCCCTTCTTCTGCTGACTTCCATTCCAAACAGCGCGGCTCACATGGACATTACCCTACGACCCTTATAAATATTACATAGCCCCTAGTCTTTTTTTCTCATCTACGATTTAGGAATTACGTTGATCTATCTATAAGTACAATAGCCGCCAATAAAGTCTCTATGCCTCGGAATTGATAATTACGAAGGCCTAATGTGAGCTGAAAAATGCGCCTATCATACAAGCCGGATGAATTTTTTGGCTCCTTGACCCACAACTTTTTTTGCACCCCCATCCCTCATCAAAGACCGATCTCGGATGGGGCGATATTGCGGCTCTACCATACGTCTCCTGAGCTAACGTTTCTAAGCTGAGAAAAACCTTTTGCCAAATCTTCTCTTTGAATTTTCTATTGTCGGTAGCTATGGTCATTTTCTGTGTTCAAGAAGTCTACTTGTATTGACTAGCCCGGAGAGGAAGTTGTTGTTCGTCCACGTGGGTACATCATTGTTCTAATTATAGTACTATCATCGGTACTAATACTACACCCGAGTGATTCAGTTCCACCCTCCCTTTCTCGCTGGTTACCACTGTTACCTTTCGCGTTGTTTTTTTTTTTGGGATTTAATTTGGTCTTCTGTGATATAATGTCTTGCGATGAACTGTCTGTGAGTGCTTGGCCTTGCACGTTCTTTGACTTTGAGAAGGCTTATCGCACCCTGACAGTCCGATATATGCGAAAAATCTACATCTCCAGTAGCTTCATCTCAGTGAGGTCAAGGTCGACTGTAGTAGTCTTACACAGATGATTTCAGCTCCCACCATCGCCTACGACGGGTACGCATAAAATAAAGTACCACGCACGAGAGGACCGGGATTTTCAGCTGCATGTGGATCATCTGCCTGTCGATCTGACTCTGATAATTCCACATTACCGCGCGCACAATCAACCAGTTGATCACAAATTGAGTATGGACATAAAGGCTCGGTCTGCCTCAATCAAACTCAAAGTTGTGCGTCTTCAATCTAAAACTTGATTTCCGTCTGACTGATTCCTTTCTTTTTCCGGTTCTAGTGTCGGAATATGTCATTGTCTAGGTTTGATCTTGAGGTGTTTTGTGATACCTCAGATGTGACGATCTGGATCCCTTCAGACTTTAAAGGGTGTATATTTTACAGGGGCAAGGCCACTTTCTCTGCAGGGTTCACGAATAGAATCATGCACAATGCGCGAATAAACGACCCATATACAGAGGACTGGCAGAATGAAGATGTCGTTTTTGTGCAAACCGGGGGACACATCACGTTCCGGATGTGGGACACCCGGGCTCATGCCCCTGAAAACGTCTTCAAGGAATCTGTGAATCGTCTTTTTGGTTGTGCCCGTCGCGCGCCAGAAACAACTGTAAGCTGGGACTTCTTGATTGAGGACTAGATTTCCACCTCTTGAAGGACCCTTTGGGATTTCATCGCTTTGTCATTATCTCATGCATTTCGCATTGTTTCGCTTTTGACGTTACCGCATTCAATACCGCATTTTTTCCAATCCGCACGTCACCTCTGTAGCATTAGAATTGCTTTTCATGACTTCGCTGTAGCACTACAAATTTCTGCGTACTTAATTTGACATCTTTAGCGTGCCATGGAGTGCTCGACAAGATCGTGCCTTTTATAACTGTAAATACATACCTACACACTTATGAAATACATTGGCATATTTCATATGAGCGGTAGACCTCTACGGCCTGCATCACGAAGGCACTGTTCCACTGTTTCGAGGAGAATTGGGTTCTCCAATGCAGCTGCTACACGTTCTTTGTCGTTGAGTTGTTTGTTGACTAAGCTACCATGAGGCCCGGAGCAATAGAGTTCGACATCAAGCGGCATACCAGCATGTTCACTTTGGTGAGACCCAGGTTTGACAAAGAGATCGACCTTGAAACGGGTAGGCAGACTACGCAATAAACGCACACGAATGCAAAGACCTGCGTGTGTGTGTGATGTAGTATATATAGATGAGAATCGAGTCGAGAAGGCTACATACCAATCAAAGTAGACATCCCACAATGTGGGACGGTAGGAGTAAACTCGACAGTAACTCGGTTTTGTTCGATCTTGATTTGAGGTGCAGATACCACTCTGAGTTCTTCGAGGGTGTTAGGGTGTTCTGGATCGTATATTGAACGGATGAGATCTCGTTTCCAAAGTGAGTGTGCCTTTTTAGACGGGACGAGTACGGTAATGAAGCTTACCAAATATTTCATCCGTATCAATGAGTTCCGGAGCGCCTGTCTCGTCCTCAGAACTTATGGGCTCATCAATCCATAAGCTTTGTGCAAGAAGTTCTGACTCTCGAACGATGCCCTTTGTCGGGGTGAAAATGATCGGGTTAGGATTGAAGACTTCCGCAGGCATAACTGACTCAGGGAGGGAAGATGGAAGATCAGGTGATGGACGCTAACTTTGGAAAGTGCCACTCATTAATGGGGGTCACAGTCACATTTCCAAGCCCGAATCTTCCTTTCTTTTCACTCCTGAGGTTCCGCGCTGCGAATAATGCCGCCGAAGGTACCTTGATCAATGGCAGTTATGAAATGTCCGATTTTGATGGTCTGATTATCCGGTAGCGCAAACTCAACGAGGATGACTCGATGCAAACCATGCGGTCGACGCGCACACGCTCCAAGACCATCATCTCGAACAACGATTCTGCAGAGACCGCCTCTACAAGGAAACGGAAGTCCAAGGTACCGATATCCAATGACCGACTGTTCGTAATTTCACCATCCCTTTGAATTCTTTTTGATAGTCGAGAGAGGATCACGGGGACTCGATAGAACATAACAAGGTATTTCTTCATACATCACGCCTTGCGATACTGATGTTCATTTGGCAAGAAACAACAGAAAGCGACCAAGTGTGTAAATCAGCATCTAACATGGTCAAATTTCAGCTCATTATCTAATACTTGACTGCTTCGATATCGTTCTCACCAACAGAATTGGTGACGTAAGCAATCACCTTGATTTTTCTCAGGCTACAGCAAAACGTTGACATACTGACGCAGCGGAGCGGTCAATCGGCCGAGTGAGTTCTATCTCTTGACTTATTTACGCGTCTTTTCGTTCCTTCCACTCTTGTATACATCAACACACATATACTGGAGTGTTATTGAATGTAGTCCTCATGCCGTTTTGCTCCCTCTTCTGCTTGTCTTCTAACCAATTTAAACACATCTACAGCAAGGGTCAGGGTAAAGGCAAGTCTTCCTCCTCTCCTGTGAGTAAGTATGCTCCTTCCGGTCATCTCATACTGAGTATACTAGTACATAGAGACCCCGGTTAACTCCAAATCTCCTCCCGTAGAAGCTCCGACAGACGATTCATCTTATACTCCCAAACGTGCCTTGGCTCTTTTCGAGGCCTATGCTGAACCGGATGAGCCCAACATTATTGGTCCGGAAGGATTCGAGAAGCTTTGCTGTGATGCAAGTCTCTCAATGGAAGGTCCAGTCCCTTTGATTTTAGCATGGCAGATGAAAGCAAAAGAAATGGCCAAAATCTCCAAGGAAGAATGGGTTAGTGGAATGAAGGATCTTCGGTGCGATAGGAGGGTAGCTTGCTTTGCTTCCTATTCGCTCACCCTGCTTTTGTCCATACAGGATATCGTCACTCAAACACCTTGCTGTGGCACTGACTGATGTGGAAGATCTGCTTTTGTTTGGAAAACCTCCCGTCAAGAAATCTCAAGCGGATCCTTATAACAGGGCTCAATACTGGACTTATGCTGCGAATGCGAAAGAGGCTTTTCGGGAATTTTACTTTTACTGCTTCATGCTTGTGAAACCTTCGTGTGTATCTTGTTTGATGCTCCTCTGATCTATCACACTGACGTGACACTTTCATCAAGTTCCTCGAAGAATATTGAGATGGATGTGGGTCACCAGTAGAGAAGATGTTCGTTGCAATGGTTTTTTGACGTTTTCCATCAGACCGCAGTTGCGTTTTGGTCTGTCCTCCTGGGACCGAAATATCCTCTGATGAGAGACGTCCTTGATTTCATCAATGTAAACATACACTTTCCTGCAGGTGTGAGTACTGATTATCTGATAGGAAAAAGGCACGTACCGTGCTGCTAATAAAGATCTTTGGGCTATGGTGCGTGAATCGTTTGAAACGATCCGTGGTATCGCTCATGTTTATTGAAGATGCTCGAGTTTTGCGAGACGATCAATCCGAACCTTGATAATTTTGAAGCGGATGGGGTATGTTTTCTAATGAGGCGGATACGTTTTTTTTGCGAGTTGTGGGTTCTGACTTTGGGTTGTTGTAGGCCTGGCCCACCCTTTTGGATGAATTTGCGTCGTGGAAGACGGGAAAAGTGTGATGATGTGTAGCTTTTTGAGGGGTTCGTTGATATGCGATGTTTCGATGCATTGTTGTCGACTGTTGTTTATACACTGCGTACTTTGCATTGCTAGTTCGATTGTTATATTTCGAGCTCAATATATTAAATATACATGTATCTTTGCGTAAAATAGAAATTTGAAGAAAATTGACTTTTTTTATGAGGGATCACTGTTGATATCTTTTTTTAGACCCAATCTTGGCTTTTGTCATGGACAGGAAGAGATTGCTTGTCAATGTTTGAGAGTAGTTGGGTTGTGGAGGTATGCGCTGGGTGTGGTTCTGCTTGTTCGTGGGTGTCGGAAGTGTATTTTTCCTTGTACATATGACAGATCATGACATAATCAGTGTATGAACGGGGAGAGTCGTCAGATGAGAGCTGTGTGCGTGACCCTGATTAATACGCACACACACACACGCTGATATACACACACTCTCTCTCTATCACACATACCAAGATCATGTCGTTATCAGAACTGGTTCGATGCAATATACCACTCCTACGGAAAGGAATCAACATCAACACCAGTACCACTCGGAACCATCTCCGACTCTTGGCGATCGGGAGAAGAACGTATAGCACGCCTCGTCCTGACACTAGTTTGAAAACCAAAGTCTGGGACTCGATCGAAGAAGCTATCCAAGACGTTCGTTCTGGACAAATCGTGTTGGTGGGTGGATTTGGATTGGCTGGTGTACCTAGTATGTGTGTGTTCCATGATTCTAAGAATCATGAGTTTCTAATTGTGGTTGATGATATTCTTTGTTATTGTTGTTATGAAGATACGTTGATGTCGGCGTTGGTCAAGAGGCCAGAAGTTCAGA
>Ga0153944_1000523_pt1 | contig 16488 bp, 11 predicted proteins | sample TSNJ028MetaG_FD_104703 | JGI IMG/M metagenome (GOLD analysis project Ga0153944, IMG submission 104703) | Attine ant fungus gardens microbial communities from New Jersey, USA - TSNJ028 MetaG | ecosystem: Host-associated > Fungi > Mycelium > Unclassified | place: USA: New Jersey, Wharton State... | reverse complement strand
TCCACTAAAGATCATTGCATTTCCCCATACAAACCATAATATCCCTAATATCCTCGATCTCTTACTATTACTTATCTCCTTGTTTATCCTCAGTCGTTTCATCTGCGAAATTAATAATGGCGCTCCGCCAAAAAACGTTAGCCCTCCATAAATGGCACAGAAAATTCTCATATTCTTCTCCTGTTTTCTAAAATAATCAGGCAATTATTAAATTGCCAACCCATTGATTTTACTAGTTCTTTACTTCTTCTATATGAATTTTCTCTCCAATGCGTATAATTGTAAGTAACAAATCAAACATCTTATAATACATCGGAGGAAAATTTATGGCTACTAAAGTTCTCTTTAAAAGAAACCTTTTCAAACTGTCAGGCTATTGATGCCTCCCTCTCCAATATGCTTACTTTTGATACTTGGCATCGAGCTTTACGTCCAAGAAAGCAATCCCAATTCGTCATACTTACCAATGGGCTAGGCATTGTCCGGCACATTGCTTTCCTGGATGATGGTTTTAAGGTGCACACCCGAAAATGCCGCTAGAAGGAAATCGGATTCTCCAGATGAAGATAAATCCTTTGGGTATTCTTTTGCATTAGATCCTGTGCTCTCTGATTTTTTAGCTGCATCCTGGTTTTTATCCGGATACCCCACCTGCCCCAAAAACAGCAGTCTGACCATGAAATACTGCGACCATTATCATGAAAAAGGGTACTCTGACCGTGGCAAATGGATATGTCCTAAAGTACATATGATTAAAGATCAATGGAACTGCGACTGCAAAAAACCTGCATTCAATTGTCATAACTCTTTCTTTCCAAAAACTTCCTGCAAGTCTCATCTTTAATACCATCTTCAAAGCTTCAGGCGATAATTTTACTATTTCTCCCTTCGGAAATTTCTTTTCCTTTTGCCTTCTGATAAGTCAGGGAAGCATTCAAGCGTTTCCCTGACTCATCACATAGTTCTAACCTTTTATTTATCTCGTATCATTTCTTCTACTGGAATATTTGCCGCTTCGATTCGTTTCAGAAACAGACCTGCCCCGTCCATCATCCGGTCAACAAAAAATCCTTTTCTTCTTCTGTTCTTTACATAAACTTTCCAACCACCTCTCGTATGTTTACAGTGTGTAATCTCCGAAAACCGAAAATGTTTTCTAAAGATAAAACACTTGGTGACTGTTATATCATCTTGATCTACTAATACTTCCCAAATACCAGACAGCGGACATATCATCACCAAAACCCCCGGCATTGTTGCTAATGCAAGCATAATTGCCAACCCTACGGATAATTCATTTTCCATTTTTCCCCAAATCATAAGACCAATTCCAACAATTGTTACAGCTACACCCAACCAGAAATAGCCAGATGAAAGTTTTATTAAAAACTTTTCCTCTGTCATTTCACTTTCTTTCTCTCTTTTCCGTGTCTGTTTTTCTAAAAATGCTAAAACCGCCCCTATGATTATTACTGTAATAAGACTTTTCATGAATATCTTCCTCCTCTTCTCTTATCCAATACAGTTTGCCAGATAGATCTCATCAATAAAATCAGAAAAACCACCTTTCATCCAGTTCTTGAACTCATCATGCCTTAATAGCTTTTTAAGAATATCTTTGGGCTTACCTAATAGTTTTTTTCCAAAACTACCCACAAATCCCATCTTTAATATCATTTTCAAGGCTTCAGGTGATAATTTTACTATTTCTCCCTTCTTCCATTTATTTCTTGCATATTCTTGATAAACCTTATAGCAAAAATCATTGTCATCTACAGCCTTAACCAAGCTGCTTCCTTTTACTTTATCTGTAATAGTTTTTACAATCTTACTATCCTTAATTTTACTTGCCAGTTTTGAACCTCCGACTTCTTCAGCTATTTTTCCTCCCACAAATACAAATGCTGCATCTGTCGCGCCTTTTGTGGCTGCATTTCTAACCATATTTTTAACTGATGTTCCTCCCCCCCAATCATTGGCCACAGATTCAGCTGCGCCGCCAGCCGCTGCCCCTAAAACGGGGTTTCCTGTTGCTGCTGTTACCCCGCCGCTCACTGCTCCACCCACAAATGCTGTTGTTACTTTCTTAAACGTAATCTTCTCCCCTGTAACCAAACTCGTTCCTACCGTAACTGCAGCATTGACTAACCCGCCTATCCCTGCTCCAATTGCAATATGCAAGAAATTCCCATCCACATCCACATAACACATCGGACTATTCATACAGTAAGCGTATTCATTGAACGTCTGCGGATAAGGCGTGAATCCTTTGATATTATCTGTCCCGGCAAAGCGTCCCTCCAGCGCCTGGTACTCTCGCGCCTGGGCATAATAGGTCCCTGTAATCGGATCATACTGGTACCCGGTATAAACAAACGGCTGCAGGCTGCTCTGATCCTGGTATAAATCCCGGCCAAACTCATCATAGCCATAATGTTCTTCCAGTATCCCCTCACTGTCCAGCAAACGGATGGGGCTGCCCAGTTCATCCTGCAGGTAATACCGTGGATTGGATGCATCCCGATCATCGACAACCCCCGCCGCGAATCCATCCCACAGATAGCTCTGCGTTGCTCCATCCTCAGTCTTCTGCAGAAGGTTATGGTAATCCTTGGTCATATCGATGATATAGTCAATCTTTTTCGTCGGATGGAAGGTCTGTTCCGGCATGCCCGGCTCAGGATTCATGTTTCCGGTCTGCTTTCCGACCCGGTGTCCCAGTCCATTATATTGATATCTGGCCGCATTTCCGTTTCTGTCAACTGCTTCCTCCAGACGGTTCAATGCACCATAGACATTTTGCTTCTTGACCCGCCCGTTTTCCGTGACCTGGCTTAGATTCCCCCGCTTATCATAACGGTAGGAACGTTCATTCCCTGCATCCACGCTTTTTACTAACTGGTTCAGGCTGTTATAGGTATAGTCCGTCGTCCTTCCCTGTTCCTGTCTGCTGGTACGATTTCCAAAAGCATCATATGTATATGCACGTTGCAGGACGCCATCCTTTTCGACACTCTTTAACCTTCCGATAGGATCATATCCGTAAGCATAGTTCCCGCTTTCTTCCTTCAGTCCCCTCCGGCTTTTTTGGATACTTACTTTATTACCGGATGCATCATATCCGTATTGGTAAGAATCCAGGACTCCCTCTTTATCACTGTGGATAAGACTGGTGATCAGCCCTTTTTCATCGTAGTCATACGCAGTCTTCATCCCATTCGGGAATTTCTTTTCTTTTAAATAGCTGGCATTGTCATACGTGTAATGGATCACGTTATCGCCATCCCACAGTTCACTCAGACGCTGATATTGATCGTATCCATACTGCACCTTCCTGCCGTCGGGATAGGTGATACTGGTCTTTTCTCCTGATCTCCCAAAGGTATAGGACAGCTCTTTGCCATCCGGATAGGTGACCTTCTTCGTCCTTCCATTGGCATCCGTTTCGATCTTCGTTATGCCCAGCCAGTCCTCAACCTCCTGCAGATGACGCAGGGCATTGTATCCCAGCTTCACTTCTTTACCATCTGCATATTGGATATGTTTCACATCGCCGTAGGCAGTGTAACCATATTTCGTCAGATAGCCGTCCTGATCAATCTTACTTAATAATTCCCCTTTCGGGCTATAGGTATATTTCTCTTTTTGGCTCTGGTCATCGGTTACGGATATGACCTTTCCCATGAGATCCCTTTCATAAGAAGTCACATGGCAGATACGGTCTTTGGCGTTACGCTGCTGCACCTTTTGCAGATCCCTGTCTAGTGCCTGCCGTATGGGATTGTCCCCATCAGCTCCTTCGTCTTTTCCATACTGGCGGATTTCAATGAGACGGTCGCACACATCATAGGAGTATGCGGTCTCATTTCCCAGAGGGTCAGTTACCTTTGCCAGTTGTCCGGTTAAAGTATATTCATACTTTGTGACATGTCCAAGGGCATCCGTCATAGTTGTTACATTACCGATACTGTCATAGGAGTAACTCTTTTCTGTCCCATCACTGCCGCAGATCTTTACGACATTATCCAGACTATCATAAATGTAAGTAAATTGATATCCTCTTTGATCAGAATAACTGTTGACATTCCCATTTCCATCATAAGTGAAACATTCGGTTGTTCCGTCCGGATAAGTAACCCGGGACAATCGTCCCCCAGGCTCGTACGCATGATGCGTGACCCGGCCGCCTTCATCGGTGATGCTTTCAATCTCGCCAAGTGCCGTATAGGTATAGGCTCTGGTTTCGCCCATAGTTCCTGTTTCGGTCAGCAGATTTCCTTCGCCATCATAGGTGAACAATACTTCGTTCATCAGCGCATCGGTCACTTTGATCAGATTGCCTTCTTCATCATAATCATACTGTAGATGAGCCCCTTCCGGTCCGGTCACACCCGTTAACTGCCCCAGAGCATCATATGTAAAGAAGGTCTCATTTCCTTCCTCATCCACCATCTTTGTCCGGTTCCCATTGGCATCGTATGTATAGCGGACCACATCACCATTGGCATTGCGGACCCTGCCTAATTGATTATGGTCATTATAAATATAGGTGGTCTTTGCTCCATTTGGCTCTGTGATCCTGGCCAGGTTCCACATCGCATCATAGGTGAAATGTGTCTCCCTTCCCAACTGGTCGATGGCTTTCGACGGCCGGTTGAGCACATTGTACTCCCGGCGGGTGATGCTGCCGTCAAAATCTTTGATTTCCGTGATCTTATTGCTTTCGTTATACTGGTAGATCCGCTCATCTCCATTGGCATTGATGACCTTTATGATGTTATCATCTGCATCATACACAAAGGCTGTTTTGTTGCCGTTTCCATCTACACTTTCCACGACACGGTTCAGACTGTCATAACGGTACTGATTGACACTGCCTGCGGCATCTGTCAATTGTACGATATTTCCTCTCTCATCGTAAGTCAGCCGTACTTCGCTGCCGTCCGGCTGCTGGATACGTTTGGGCCATCCCGGCTTTTTATATTCGAACTGATACTTATTTCCCAGTGCATCTGCAGTTTCAATCAGATCCCCATTTTCATTATAGCGGTTCTTTATTTTTACGTTTCCGTTTACCGCTATATCTGTGGGCTGATTACGTTCATCATAGCGAAGCTGCGTCGTTGCACCTAAAGCATTGATGACCCTGGTCAGGTTTCCTTTTTCATCATAACCATACTGTGTCTTGTTTCCCAGCTTATCTACCACCAAGGTTTTCTGGTTTAGTTTATTATATTCGAACCGCTCTTCACCATCGCTGTAGATATGCTTCACATCACGATAATGTGCATCATGGACATACGTCACTTTGCTTCCATTTCGCTCCGTTAAGGTCACTGTCCGGTTTTCATCATCGTATTCATAAGTCATGCTTCCCCCATCGGGGAATTTCTGATGAGTTGTCCGCATTTGGTCATCAAAGGTGTTTTCAACCACCACCACATCCCGCGCGTTCTGGATGCTTTCCAGTTTTCCGCTTCTGCTGTAACCGTAACGATACCAGTGCCCCCGCGGGGTACATACCCCGATCAGCCTTGTGTTTTGCATCTGGTAGGTCACCGTCCTGCCGCTGTGGTCTGTCACTTGATACAGGTATCCTTCCTCCGTATAGGAAAGTGTGAAGGCTTCCCCTGTAATCCTTTCTATCTTTGACAGAAGCCTTCCCTTCTTCGACTCTTCATAGTGCAGGATGGTCACACTTCCGTTTAGAACCTCCTGCCGGAGATAATATCCTTCTTTATCGAAGTAGTAGCTGGTTTGATCGGTTGTTTTGTAAAGGTATCCTTCTTTCGTTTCTTCCAGGCTTCCGTTGCTGTGATACAAAGATGTATAAACTCCGGTAGAGGTCTTTAAGAAACGCTCTTCTTTTCCTTCATCTAAAATCAGTACCTTTTCCTTACCGGCGTCAACTAATCTCACCTCGTAATTGTGATTCCAGTCTGTTCCTAAACTTCCGCTGCGTTCATTGATCGAATTGTAAAAACGCCGGAAGATAAGCGGAGAATCCCCTTCAATCTGCAGATCTGTCCGGTCAAAAATAAAGTTACCGGTACTAAGGTTTACCGGATCATTGGAGAATAATGTACTTATTTCCTCCGCACCCTTTGTATTTGCCCTGACCTGGTCCAACGCCTGTTCCACTTCATCAAGGCTCTTGTTCCAATCGGCGCGGGCTGTCTCCAGCGCTATCATGAAATCCTCATAATTTGTCTTCAGGGACGTAGTTCCCAGGAAATCGTTCATCCCCTCTAATACCCGCTTGATCGCATTAACCTGATCCTTAATGGAATCCGTATTGTTTCCATAGCTTTCATCCGCACTAATAATCCTGTCCACTCTATCTTCACAGTTGGTTATTTTTCTCTTGATCGTCTTAAAATCAATGTTTTCGGCTGCTGTAGCATAAATGTCCGCCTTACCGCCGGGATCTCCGATACGCCCTTCTTCAGGCACCTTATTAGCAGCATTTTTGACATCCTTTGCTATATCTTTAATCTCATCTGCATACCCTTCGCATTCTTTTATGATATTATTCAGCTCTGTACACATTTTTTTTATTTCTGATTTATTGAAGACTCTATCCATCCCTTAGCTTCTCCTTAACATTTGTTTTGTTTGTTCCATGCCGCCCCTATGGGGTTTTTGTCCCACCTTGTTTGATTGCGTTGGATCCTTGTGTATCCATTTTCTTAAACTCACTAACAGCCGACTGGATACAGTCTGCAAACTTTGTTAGTGTCGTGTTTAGCTGTTTTACCATAGCTTTTTCTGTTCTTAGCAAAGACCTGACCGCCTTCGCCTGATCCCCTTTTGACTCTGTAAACCCCGAAAGCAGACTATCATAATCTGAAACAAGACTGCTACCGCTCACTGTACTTTTAATTCCTCTTACTGTACTTTCCACAGCATCATAATCAATATTTAATGATCCCATCTTCTGCTCCTTTCTAACCTAACGTATCATAATTATCTACGGCACTTCGAAAACTTTCTATAGTTTCCTCATGTACAACAAATACCGATTCCATACTGCTCTTAACAGCATTCAGATCCTTTATCAGCGCACTGATCTGCGGAGTCAGCTTCTCAGCATAAAAACCGCCGCCGTTTGTATTAAGTTTTTCTATCTCATTTACTACTGTTTCTATCTGCTCAAAACAATCAGCATGTATATTGTTTAATTTTGATTTAAGTGTTGCATATTCGCTGTCAATTAATGCTACTTTATTTGCCATATCTTCTGTTCCTCCTTATGGTTGGCTCAATGCAGCCTGCAAATGGTTCTCCCAAGTCATCCTGCCCTGTTTCAATATACCGACGTTAGTACTTATCGTTGAAAGCTGAGTATCAATGTCACTGGTAATACCATTCGCCTTGGTAATCAGATCATTCATATCCGATTGATATGTAGATATTCTTGGTGCCAGTTTACCGGCCATTTCACCTTCAAAAACATCATTTTTCTTTACTGCTGATAAATCCTGATTGCCTGTAAGCTTTTTATGACCATTTTCCAAGTTTGAGATATATCCTTTACAGATGGTTTGTACACCTTCCAGTGCCGTCTTCGCCGTCTCGTACTGGCTTATCTTCACATCTATTGACATAATCTCATTAGTTATATAGTCAATACTATACATAATTCATCCTCCTTACTCATTTTCAATCAATTTAATCTTACAGTTAACCCCCCGCTTATGATGATACCCCAGATCGATCATCCGGTTATCCTCGCGGATTCCGGTATAACTAAACATCCCTTGCTCCCTGATACTGCCAAGCACAAGCCCTTCCATCGGAGTCGTCAGCAGATTAACAAATTCACTTCCCGTAGTCTTCTTGATCCGGATATCCGATGTTGCCATTACCAGAAAACCGAATTTAACCGCCTCTGCCAATGCATCAAACATACCATTATCGCCGACCATGTCATAGATCTGCTGCAGGCTGTCCAGCACGATATAAATCGTTTCCATCGTCTGGCAGAATGCTTTCGGGGTCAGTCCAACATCATCAATTCTCGCTTCTTCATAAAGCTCCCTGCGGTCTTCAGCCATATTACGGATACTGCCAAGCAGCTCTTCTGCTTCCGCTTTAGTATTGGCATACCGGACACCGTCCTGACCCGCGTACACCCGCAGCATACCCTCTTCATTATCGAATAGATATACCTTCTGACCGGCAGCATGGTGCATAAGGGTCTTAACCGTATTGGTCTTTCCGGTTGCAGAACCTCCGACCACAAGCACCGGCGCCTCTCTGAAATCAAGATATTTAACCTCCAGTGTATCGATATCAATACCGGCCGGCAGCAACGTCTTATCATCCCGATAGCCCGGATACCGCGAAAGCATATCGTAGCGCAGCACTTCCGGTAAGACCGGAATACCCCTGGCTCTTTCCTCGGTACTTACATCAGCCACCTGCTTGATCAGCACCTTAAGCTCTTGGTTATAGATTAGTTCATCTTCACAGGATACCGATGTATACAACTGCATCAGATTAATGCTGTCCTGCTTTACCAGTGCCCGTCCCTTTTTATCCTCCGGAAGCTGGATCTGACTTCTGCCGATAAAGGCATTATTCTCGCCATCCACAAAGTTAAAACCGGCGATCCGTTCTTTGAAGTTTCCTTTCGTCGCAGCACGCATAACACTGTCCCGTGTCATCGTGACCACCAGGTAAACACCAAGCCCGGCTCCGTCCCGGGATACCTTCTGGAGAAATGCTGTCATATCATCGCCCAGCTCACCAACAATATCATAGTTATCTACCGCGATCACGATCGCCTTCAGCTTTTCTTCCTGACTCTGGTTATAGACATTGAAATTCTGCGCCATGGCTCTGGCAAACAGTTTCTTTCTTTCCGCAATGGTATCCAGGATCAGCCGCTGGAACTTATCCAGCTTTTCTGTTTCATCAAATCCCAGATAATCAGCTACATGGGGCAGCCCCTTATACGCAATCAATGCACTGTTGCCTAAATCCAGAATATATATATTGAGATTCCTAACTGCATTTTTCATCGCCAGACCCACAATGATATGTCCCAGAAACATCGATTTACCATAACCGCTGGAAGCCATGTAGAGCAAATGGCCATTCTTCGCCAGATCCAGAACATATTCCCGCTGTGCCTGTTCCTCCGGGATATCGATCATTCCCAGTCCCAGCGTCGTATCCAGCTCCGTAAACGTACTGCTGTCCGCTGCTGTTTTGGTATGGGGTGACAACAGCATTCCCGGCAGTGAAGGCAGCCACGGTTTCTTTACCGCTATATTCTCCCGGCTGTTATATACCTCATGCAGATGGGAAACAATCACATCCAGCTGTGTCGCTTTGATCTGGTTACTTTCTTTTGGTCCGCTTAAATCCTGATTGACCAGGACCCCCTGACCGATTTCATTAACTATATATACTCTGTCATCCTCTTTCTCATCGGCAGTCTGCTCCTTTTGATAGGCGGCACCACTCCAGGCTGACTGGAATAATTCATAAATCTCGTTATTTCCCACCTGCAGATAGGCCCGGCCTGCCTGAATGATGTTGGCGGCATCCGGGGTCTTAAGCATTTCTTTGCTATCTCCCTCGTTCTGCACTTTCAGACACAGTTTAAACTTACTGTTGGTCCAGATCTGGTCATCTACCACACCACTGGGCTTCTGGGTTGCCAGAATCAGATGGATTCCCAGACTTCGTCCGATCCGGGCTGCCGATACCAGCTCCGACATAAACTCCGGCTGTTCTTTTTTCAGCTCGGCGAACTCATCACTGATCAGAAACAGATGGGGTAGCGGCTCCTTAACCTTGCCCAGTTTAAACATCTTGTTATAGCCATTGATATGGTTCACATTATTATCACTGAAGATCTGCTGACGCCGCGCCAGTTCGCTTTTTATCGATGCCATTGCCCGCATACTCTCAGCTTTGTCCAGGTTCGTTATGGTTCCCAGCAGATGCGGCAGCCTGGCAAATAAATTAGCCATTCCTCCGCCTTTATAGTCAATCAGCAGAAAACCCACCTCATGGGGATGGAAATTTACCGCCAGCGACAGGATATAAGACTGGACGATCTCTGATTTACCGGAACCGGTTGTTCCTGCTACCAGTCCGTGGGGGCCGTGTGCTTTTTCGTGGAGATTCAATTCCACATAATCTTCTTTCGCCCTTACTCCCAACGGCACCGCCAAAGATTTGTGTGATTGATTCTTCTCCCAGCGCTTATGTACTCCCAGCTCTTCGGGATGCTCAATTCCATACAGCTCAAAGAAGGTGATCGCCTCCGGGATCTGGCTGCTCATACCCTGGACATGTACAATTGCACTTAAGGTTCTGGCAGTACCTTCTAAATCCATCTGTTCCACATGCTGAATCGCGAATTGCTGATTGATCCTCTGGCCTTCATTTAACAGCAGCCGTCCATCTTCCGCATTTTCCAGCAGGCAGACGGTGTGAACATTCTCCGGCAGATTTTCCTGCTGGTCGGTGGTATAGATAAAACTAAATCCAAGGTTATGCTCTTTTCCCTGCAGATACTCCATCACCGGATGATTCAGGATCAGGGCAGGTTCGTCGATAATAAACAGCATATGGGGCGAAAACATCACCTCCTGCTGATCTTCTTCCTGCTTTAGCTTTCTATCCTTTAATATCTGCTGAATGCTGCCGAAGATCTGGTCTCTGGCTTGGGGATTATATATTTCACCCGTGACATTAATGGCATCAATGTGGAGATGGGGATACCACTTCACATAAGAAAACTCCTCACGATACGCTTCATTATGTATAAAGATAATCTGTAACTCACGGTAGCTGTGGAAAAAGGTCAGCTGCATCAGCATATACTTTAATTGTTCATGGATATTTTTCTTGCTTCCCACCAATCCCAGATGAGCCTTTTTCAAATCCACCGCCATCGGCAGATAATCCACCTTTTTATATTCTTTGGGAATTTCTTTGGCAATTTCTTTTAGCTTATCCTGGTCCATTTCAATCTCATCATTTTGATAAGAAGCTGTAATATATGATTTTCCTTCATGAAAACCCAAGTTTACCTGCAGAAAATCTTCATCCATAGCTGAACGCTCATACAGCCGGCTGCTGTAGCCCCGGATCATTTTCTCCAGCATAGTGGCATTGGGATATTGATACTCAAACGCTTCTTTTTCTTTCTTCCGCGCTTTTCTGATTCGCTTTCTGATCCGGACAAGATAATCTTCATATACTTCTTCCCGCTGTTTATTTTCCTTTTTTATCTCCTTTTTCTCGGTAATGAAATTCTTAACGGAAAAGATAGTTGTGATAACCGTCATTCCCAGGCTCATATATACGTACAGGCCCCTTTTCATGACAACTCCCATCAATACGGTAAAGGCAGCCGTGCTTAATGTGGGGATGATCATCTGTACAATCCCGCCTCTGCTGAATTCTTTCTTTGACGGCGGTGATTTAATCTGAATCTTTTCTTCCTCTACCGTATAGATCACCCGCGGAGAACGTTTATAATAAGGGAAATCCGCAAACCGCTTTTGCTCCCCCGGTACTTCTAACAGCTTGATCTCTCCCTGGGATATATCGCCATCTATTTCAATGCATTCGTCAAAGAATGTGATGTTATAATTGCCAAATGAGATGTGATCCCCTCTTTGGATTTCAAAACTTTCATCGGATATTTTATTACCGTTATGATATACAGCTTGCTCGGCTGATATAAATATCTGATTTTCCTTGATATGGAATTCTGCTTCTCCGATATCACCTAAGATAATGTCAGCATATTTACACGGCTGTTTTCCGGATATCCAAAACTCATCTTTCCGCTCATAAGTATGCATACTTCTACTCCTCACCTGCTGCTTCTGCTGTTTTTTCTTCACTATTTTCTTCACTTTGAGCTTCCATCTCTGCTTCCAGCTCGTCTGTCGAATATTTTTCACCCAGACTCTTGATGTTCTGCTCTAATTGAGAGATACGGCTTTCCTTCTCTTCGCCTTCTATGGTCGTACTGCTCTCCAGATAGTTTAATTCTCTCATGTAGGCATAGATCAGCAGCTTATCATTTGACAATGCCTTTGCCAGACTCTGTGCCTCCTGTGCCTCTAGCCGGCCCAGATGGATCCAATATTCCAGCTCTTTTTCATTGCTGCTCAATGACAATTTTTCAATAATATCTTCCATTTCGTCTTTTTTCAGACTCTCACTTTTGGCATACGCTATTGCTAAAATATATTTTGTACTGGTATCCATCTGGGCGGGCTGTATTTCTTTCATACTGTCAATACACTTAACATAGTCATTTGCGGTGTAGCCCTGATAAGCTTCGATTACTTTATCCTGAAATGGCATTACTTTGACAGATACATATCCCAGATATACTGCTGCCGCAGCAAATAAAATCGATGCCCCAATTGATACGATCGTCTTGACTTGATGGGTTCTTTTTTTCACTCTTACCGTAGTTGATTGGATTCTCTGCTGATATTCATTTTTTCTCCGCCGCAGGGCATCAGTTAACTCCCCGACGGTTGCTGCTTCATAAAACTCTTTAAAGGCAGCCTCCTGCTTCAGAAGCTTTAGACCGCTTTCCTGCAAGGTCTTCAAACCGTACTTCTTACTTAATATCCCACCGATAAAAATTTTATATATCACCAAAAACATCCCATCTTCTTTTCCCTCGCCTTTGTTATACAAATCCCGGTGTTTGATGTAGGGAAGGAAATTTTCATCATAATATAAGTTTTCTTCTGTCAATGATATTTTATATGTTTCAAGCAGAGACTCCATGATATGGAAGTTGATCAAAAACTGATACTGCACTTCCTTTTCCTCCTGCTTAAGTTCCGATGCCGGCTTCATCCCGGTAATATCATAGGTGAAGACAACTTCTTCCAACCCTTCTTCATAGGTACACGGTAAAAAGCAGGGCATAGTATATACCAATTTCTCATAATCAAAATGCCCTTTTGCTCCTAACGTAGATTTTTTAATGCTTTCAACAATTATCTTATCTTTTTTGCTCATCTTTTTTCTTCCACCTTTAAGACTATTTCTGGTTACCCGCCAAGACAGATTTGTATTTACTCACCACCAACAGAGGTGGGGATCTTCAAGATAACTATTTCTGTTCCTGTATATATCTCAGCTTCGTTATAAGTTAATTCTGCCGATACTCTTCTGCCGCTGTTTTTTATCTGTACTTCTTTTATATTTTGAAAAGAATTAAATTCTTCAATATTCTCGCTCAGTACTCTCAGTGTTGTTTTTATTCTCTGTTCATTGTCCACTTGTATATCCAGTTTTTTACTGCTTTTAAAATCAATGATTGTTATAGTAATTTTCACGAACTCTTTTTCCCCTTTCTTACTTTCTCGATCAGCATCCATACGACACCTGCCAGCAGTGCTCCCAGAATCGTAAATCCAATCATCTCCATGGCAGTTGTTTCTTTGGTACTATCTGCCGTAAAATCCTCTTTAACAATAACTGCCGTTTCAGCTGTAATTACCTGTTTAAATGCCTGATCAACCCCATCTTCCGGCTCATTGACAAATACACAATCTAAATAATAATCCCGTTCTTTCTTTTGTTTTTCTTTTTCAATCTCCAGTTTCTGTTGAAAATCTTTCGAAAACACCGAGTAACCATACATGTCTGCCATGGTAGTAGTTGTACTTTGTTTTTTCTCCAGTACACTGGTATCCAGTTCCATATTTTACCTCCTGGCTGTAAATCGGATAAAGTGAACTTAGTTTCAGAGGGAGTTTTTGACTCCCTCTGAACTTTAGTTGAACCCATCCAGGGACTTAGCAGCTCTGGTCCCGCCGTCTAAAGTGGAGGATCAGAACTGGAAAAGAGCCGCAAGAATCCTTGCGGCTCTTTTCTCTTTACTGCTGCATCTGACTCTTCATATCGCTATCAGCTTTTGCAAAGTTTGCAGAAATCTTTTCCATCTGCGTAGCCATGTCTTCAATTAAGTCTCTGACATCATTCAGCGTTGTCTTGGCCGTATTGTACTGTTCTACATACTGGTCACATGTTTCTGCTTCCCAGATGTCCGGCAATCCGTTAATTACGGTTGTCATCGTTTCAATACACTTTTCGAATGTTTCGCCCTCAGTTCTTAACTTTCCTGCTTCTGTTCCCAGGGCTTCATAATCCAGTCTTAACATGATAAATTCCTCCTTGTTTTGTAATGTAATATATAACTAAACGTGAATAACACATTGAGCTACCATAATTTAAAAATCTTCTTTTTTCCTGTGAACCATCCGCCTGGCTACCCCAAAGAGACCAAAACCAAACACGATTACGGCAATCAGGACAATTAACATCCATTGCGGAATATTACTTTCATTTTTGAAAATTTCCTTTATCGGTGCGGTAAGCCCCATATCCGCGGCTGCCTGCGGTATCGATTTTACCGACTGTGATCGGTTCTCTAACAGAAGCGGTTCTGCAATAAAGTCGTATACCTCTTTGTTTTCTAATTCTCCCAGCCTTGAATACGCAAGTCTGGTACTGAAACTCTTCAATGTTGAAACATTTTCTTCATTGCTGCTTTCTCTGGAATTCTTAGCAACTGCAAGACCGTCTTCTAATTTTTTATTTGAGGCTTCCTGCCCGTCGGATATATTTTTCTGCAGCGATGTTACATTGTTGCTGGTTGCTTCATAAACATTGGTTGTATATGTCTCATACTTTTCATTATTTGCATTTACTTTTTCTGAGATATCTTCGTTATTACGCTGCAGTTCCTCGGCATATTTACCCACTTCATCATCCTGTATGTATGACCCCAGGCTGAATATGGACAACCCGCTGTTTAACTGCATCTGAAACGCACTTTCATCTGAATATGCCGCAGTTACATCATTTACCTGAGTTTTTAAGACACTGACATTGTTCTTATAATCCGTCACCAGACTGCTGTATTCATTATTTCTCGCAGTTCTTCCCTCCTGTGCCGCACTGATCAGCTTATCTATTTCATCACCTACCAAATGTGTGTCTATCTCAGGCATCTCGGTGTAGTCAGTACCATCGATAGTAATCTGCGGCGCGTTGATCTTTTCCTGCGGAACTACTGCGTTGATTCTAATTTCTTCAATATCCATATTGGCATCCGCCGCTGAAATCAGGCTTTCTGCATAGTTTTCATAGTCCTCATAAGTCGTTAAATTTTCTCCCAACAGGACCTCTGTCATCGATACATTGGTCCCCATCGCCGTGTTGTTTTCTGCCAATGCATAACCAAATTCGACATCTGCTGCCGTCACGACATCAATCAATTTTTGAACATATGCGTCTATTATTTCTTGTCTATAGGTTGCTATTTCCGTTGTTACTTCTTCTGTTTTATTAATCACATACGTCTTCTGAAAGGCCGGTATTGTATACGCCGCCCCATCAATCGTATAAGGAATCGTAGTATCTACCTCGGTTTCTGCCCCGATATTGCTATCAAGCTCCGCAACGAAGTTATTGTAACTATCCGCTGCCGCCTCATGCTTTGCATTCTGCTCCACAACCGACTGGTTAAACGCCTTTATATTTTCATTGTAAACATTTAACACTCCCGTACCGCTCGTATCGTTGACAATATAATCCTTACTCTTTTGATATTTCTCATCTTCATTTCTTGCTCTGGTGGTATCATCCACCTCATTAACAGCTATATTTTCTATTTTATCCGTAACATTCCGGATTCCCTTTTCGGTCGTTTCCTCTTTTTCCTTAATCGTCCCCGTTTGGCTTAAGAGATCGTCCAATCCATTCTGCCCATCCTGCACATATGTTTTATATGCACTGTTGATATTGGAAAGCCCGGTGCTGTTAGCTCCATAGTTTTCCGACAGATCCAGCGCACTGATATTCCTTTCCACTGTTTCCATTTCCGGAATCTCGATGATCTCCATCAGATCATAACCGTTGACCGCCAGCAGTTTTTCCATATCCAGTGTATCTCTTTGCATGATTTTATCTGCTGCATCCTGAACATCATGATATTCTTTCAAAAGAGAGGATGTATACACTTTACTCAAGCTGTTGCTAAACGTATTATAAATATTAACAATACTCTCTAATACCTTTTCTCTCTCGGTTAATTCTATATCTGCCGCTATCGCATATGTGATCGTAGATTTGATCGGCTGTTGATTGATCGTCATCACTTTTTCTGAAAAAGTATTAGGGATAATAATATATGCACTATATTCCCCCAACTCAATTCCCTGTCTGGCATCTTCCAATCCGGTCACCTTTATATTTTCAGACACTGTTTCAATCAGGTTGCTGCCATAATTTATTTTCTTATCATTCCTTACAATCCCTTCATCTAAATTGACAATAGCAACAGGCAGATCGATCTCCACCGCACCTTCAGACTTTAACTCAGTTTCCTTTGCAGCCTGAACAGTGACTGCCTTTTGTATTCCCAAGTTATTTCCAATCTGAAAAATAATGCCTATCGCCATCAAAACTCCTAACGTC
>Ga0153944_1000522_pt1 | contig 16511 bp, 14 predicted proteins | sample TSNJ028MetaG_FD_104703 | JGI IMG/M metagenome (GOLD analysis project Ga0153944, IMG submission 104703) | Attine ant fungus gardens microbial communities from New Jersey, USA - TSNJ028 MetaG | ecosystem: Host-associated > Fungi > Mycelium > Unclassified | place: USA: New Jersey, Wharton State... | reverse complement strand
ATAATCTAGCGACATGCGCCTTTCACATGTGTACAGATAGATATTTATCCTGCAAACTTGATCCTGCATGCAGATTGTCTCAGTTGCTGGTTTCCAGGACTGCAGTGTGGCTTTGCACAACCATGCACCCTGGTCCATCTAACTACCAAGACCTCCAAAACCTTATAATATGACTGATGTCTTTCTGATGTGGTCATCATTCTAGCGATGATTCATACTGTCAAACAAAAATAAACACTCATCACAATAAGCATGATATAAATGGACACCTCACCTCTTGCCACTCAATGGAGGCATGTGAATGGCTAAACCGCACTTGATCTTTCATAACGGCAGCTTTTAGAACGGCAGTCTTGTGCCCACAAACCTGGCGAGAATATATAGACGAGAAGCCAAGCCAAACAATCGGGGTTATCCACTTGTCAAACCCGCGACAGGGTCAACATTTTTTTCGCACCTGACAGGAAAATTCTAAATTCCTAGGAGTAAGTCTACACACAAAGAACATCAACACCTCGTTCAAGATGCCATAACACCTCTCTATGAATCCCAAAATTCGTCCGAGTATGGTGATAGTCACCCAACCTGCCGGCGCCACAGCCTTTACTCCCTATGATCGAGCTGTCGCAATCCGTGTGTCACCCTTTGCTCATATTCTCATATTAAATCGACCCGTTCCAGTCAGCGACTTTCTTCTTACCTAGGAGGCTCTCCCCAGTCCTACCTAGATTGGCAATTGTAGTCTGGGCATTATACAGCACTATAGTCACCATCCACAGCAGCCTGTATGGTAGCTGTACAAGATTTTTGGCCATCATCCAAAACATATATCTTAATTATCATGAAAAATTTTTAGGTGATTTCTTTAATGGCAGAAATAACCATCATACCTAGCTTATTTTGTGTGGTCATGTCAAACCTCGCCAAAATGGGCTAGTGTCGGATCAAGTTGTCATATGCTAAACTATTAACCTGACCATTGATATCGAGACGCTCGCCCGTTGGTGGCAAGCTTTATCAGGAGGATATGGACTCACGCATATGTATTTGAGGCGGCTAGTGTTGGAAAAAAGTATAGGACAATACTGATGACTGTCATTAGCCGTCTAAAAAAATCGTGTTCATGATAATCAAGATGTCTATTGCTGGTAGTGATTAATAGTCTTGTGTAATGTACAGGATATAACTGCTATCTAGATAGGATACTAGGAGAATGAGGAGCCTCCTAGGAAAAAAGTCCCTGACTGGAGCTGGTCAATTAAATACGAGTCGCTGATTATTATCGGCAAAGGGTGAAGTTTGCATGGCCGGGCTGAAGCAGTGGTGTGCGGATGGAGTATCGCCATAGATCTCCTTCAAACGCCTCCATACAGCTTTGAACGTAGTCACGGATCCCTTTTCGTGTATGACTATCACCGCACAAGAGTAACCTGAGGGGAGTTGAATGGAGTTCAAAGGTGCCGGGCTTGGCAACGGAGTGCTTGAGGTGGTAGTCTTCCCGATGAAACTAGACACGCGACCACGAGCGACGGCTGTCGATCCAACTAAGACCGTATTATGTGGGAAGTAGAAATTTTCTCTCGGAGAGAGCGTGGAGTCACCATGACCCAGGGAGAATTCAACTCTAAACCTTGTAGGTTTCCAAGTGCTGCCAGTAAAGGCATCTGTCATGACTAAATCGAGTCGACATCGCAGTGGCTCTCCATATCCAAGATCGGTGACAGTCGATGCGACATTGTCAACGGTAATACCGAAGGACTCCAGCATCCGACAGACATCCATTCGAGTCCTGGGTAGATCGTGAACTGAGTAGAACATTCCTTGGCCACTGGACTTCCAATTGAAGAGGTTTGTGAACCATCCCTTGAACTCCCCAACAACAGGGGAAGTTATCAATCGATTGGAAGCAGCTGATACAGGTGGGCTCTGGAGCGGAGAGGACAAATTAATGGGTGATCCGAGAGGATTGAGGGGAGCAGTCATGGTCCTCTGTGGCAACTCCAAGGGTGGGGCTTTGAATGTGAACGTTAGCAGGATATCACAAGATAGATAAGACATGACCCACGTCTATTCTTCCTTTCTTTCTCTTTTCTGCCTCGTTGAGGTGACATGAAGTTTCGGGGCATATTTCCAACTTCCTTGCCTATGTCACGTCCGACATCAGCTGTGAAGCCAAGCGAATTCTGTTCTAGGTCCGATCCGATATAACTCCAACCCTCATCCGAAGTACTATGGTTTTCCTTATCTACGTTCCTCTGTGTTTTGTTCTTGCTTGCACGATCGACTCTGCGAGCCTCTCGATGAGTAGAAGGAAGAGAGAACTGTTGGTGAGACAGGACTAAACCAAATCCTCTTCCATCATGGCGAGGACTAGAGCCGGGAGATATGGGTGGTAAACCATGGTCGTTCACACCATCAGCACCTTTAGCGAGTGCATGTTGGAGTACTGGATCTGCAGTTTTGGGTGCAGTAAGCAAAGGGGTTGTTGCGTCTTAGTGATTAATTGCGTATCAGGAACCGTAGCTTCCAAAACTTGATGGTTCTTACCTTTTGATACAGACCTGCCCTTAATAGCTGCGGTGGTGCATGAACCTTGAGACCTGTGTCGGGAAGCATCTTGTAGATTATGCAAGTGTTGAGCAAAACCCAAGCTCGGTATTTCTGAGGTCCCAGTGAAAGTGCCCCTTCGCGGTGGCTGTGGTCGAGGGCCGCCTCGGCCAAGAGCAAAAACGGATATCGGACGAAGTGGTGGCGGCGTTGATGTATGCGGTGGATCAGGACTGAAGTCCTGTTGAAACTGATTTCGCCAGACCTCGGCCTGAGGACGACTGGAGTAGACAGGAGGCGGACGAGGACCTACCGGCGAGGCGGGAAGTTGGCATGAAGTCGGAGTAGACTCCCTACACGGTGATTGGGTGAACTGGCTTGTAGTGAGAAGAGCCGGAGAGGAACGTTGGAATGCCGGTAAGGTATGAGCCTTCGGACGGTATATCCTCAAAATCCTTTGCTCGCCTACTTGGCTAGGCCGTGACAAGTCCTGATAGTCACCTGCACCTTCAGTCAGCCGTTTTTGCATCGTTTCTTCGCGATAGCGGCCAAGTAGAAAATAGAATGCTTTTGCATGGATGCCAAATCCGGGAGGAGAACAGAGATCTCGAATGATATTTTCGCCACCTGGGTCTGCATGTTTGCCCCATATAATCTTCAACGATCCCAAGAGTTCTTGGTCGATGTCTTCTGGGGAGGCAATAGGCTGAGCCAATTCACTAGGAGATGGAGGAAGTGGTGGCGTAAGTATCACCACTCCTGAATCTGGAGTGTCGCACGTAGGATGATTGGCTGTCAACCAAGGATGTATCAGAATTTCTGGAATCTGGAGAATCAAAAATCAGGTATAGGCTGCTGGGTTGCCGAAGAGCATACCGTAATTCGCCTCTTGACATCGACTACAAGCATCCTACTCAGGAGGTCCTTTGCAAGAGGGTCGATCCAATTAGGCATATCATACTTGCCAGTTTTAACTTTAGCAAGCAGGTTGCGAACATTCTTGTCGTCAAAAGGGAGCCGACCAGTGAGAAGGGCAAAAAGAATAACACCACAGCTCCAGATATCAGTAGCATTTCCTTGATACTTCTCGCCATTGACAATTTCCGGACTCGCATAGTGTGGAGATCCGCAGCTTGTTTCCAACTGTAAAGACGGCGGAGCAAATGCAGCCATTCCCCAGTCTGCAATTTTGACTAAAGGGGGTTTCAATGAGGCGATCAGTATGTTCTCTGGTTTGAGGTCCCGGTGAATGATAGAAAATGTATGAGCATAGTTTAAGCCATAGACGATCTGCTTGAAGTATTCCAGAGCCTCTGTCGGAGGGAGTCTACCGCGATTAACCAGAAAATCAAATAGTTCGCCACCTTGCACGAACTCGAGAACCAAGAAGAGTTCCTTTTCGCCTTCAAATACGTCATAGATGCGCATAATATTAGGGTGGTTCATCAATTTCATCATTGTTATCTCGCGGTCTATTCCCAGACGTTGTTTTTCAGATTTTGCTTGCTGAGTGGCAAGAGAAGAGCGTGAGTTGACCAGGGGAGCGATTGGAAGAATTTTGACAGCCGCCAGTTGACCAGTACGTCGGTGTTTGGCAATCTTGACACGACCAGAGGCTCCTTTCCCGACACATTCTCCAAGTATCCAAGGCCCTATATTCTTAGGATCTGTCATGAGATCGAAGGCTGAACTACCGCCTGCTGCAGCCTTTTCCTTTGCCCAGCGAGTACCAAGAGGAGCCGCATACTGAACCGGGGGAGCTCGAGGGGGACTTTCAGAGACATGTGCCATAGTATAGTATTAAGCTAATAAATAAGATAGGAGATGTGGAAAAGCAGTGAGATGCACGACCAGCGGGCACGGACAAGGAGCAGAGGGGTAGGCAGCCTGACAGCAATGTCACACTCCAATCTTATCTCGCGCACCAAGTCATGTGATGTGACACAGGCGGCCCGCGTGATACTTCGGAACCCTGTCTTTTGTTATGCTCTCTTTGATTCGTGCTCAATGGAGATCGATTGCTGAAAGAATACTCCTTCAGAGTCCTTTTGGACTTTCCAAAAGACTCAGTTTAAGCATACGGCTCCATAGAGCTATTGGCCTTGAAGAACGGGTTCAACTTGGATACCCCACTGCACGTAGCTATGTCACATCACCTCAAACAGTGCAGCAACTAGTAGAGGAAGGCGAATATAAACAGGCTGGAGTTATGCTTGTCGAGTTGCAAACACTCAGGACTGCAGTTAGCCCACACCCCGTTTATGCAAAGGCTGTAGAACACCTTCTCTCGCAGGGGAAGCTAGGCGACAAGGATCGTGAAATTTTGTGCTACTGGCTCCAGTTACTCCCCGACGCTAGATATACCAATCCCCTGTTTTTCCAAGGGTGTGCCGACGTCTTTCGGCGCCATACGAAAGACGATTCCCGTTTCATCACGACTACAGGTGGAATTCTCGCCCGAAAAGGTTACAAGGGGCTGATAGAGGACGACATCCTTCCTCTTGCCAAGGAGTACCTGGAACTCGATGTTTTTACACATTTTAAACACGACGTCTCTCAGGCTCTAGCCCGCTATGACCATGAATGCAGTTCAAGCTCGTTTGATGGAGTCAAGCCTTCTGAGGTGTTTGAAGATGCATCTGAAGACTATATTTCCATCATGACAACGTCTACACACTCTCCCTCTATCCTCGAGGTTGTAGAGACATCGCTGCCTCCTATACTTCCTGCTCCTGACATTAATGGCCAGTCCGTGTTCGAGGACGAGATGGATGAAGATTACGTCATCCACCAGTCGATCGGCCGCCACCCTCGTCAATCTGCTACAGACCAGCTCCTTCACTTGGTGGCGCTTGAAAAGTATCAGGACGCGCTTCACCTTCTCAAGGAGCTCCAGCAACTTCACGCCACTATCCCCTCCTCAGATGCTTATGGCTATGCTGCACTTGATGCCCTGCATCGACCGCTTTCTGACAATTTCACACTTGATGACCAACTGGAGCTATTTACGACATGGTTTTCCCTCGTGCCCACTGCGGGAACCCCACGCACCTCACCTACAAGCATTATTCAAGTTAATCTACGTAAACTCATGAATGACCCGCTTACAAACATGACTTTGATGGGGCGCTGCTTCTTAATTCTGGCGGAGAAGGGATATCAAGGTTTTGTTGGCAGACAGGAAATTGGCTTCTTCATGCGCTTTGCTTCTCAAAATGAGGCCGTGCCCTTCATCCACCAACTAGAGAATGCATATTTATCATACTGCGAGAAGCATTCGCAGGAGGTCACTGCCGACACATGGTACCGATTCAGGTCACAGTTACGTAGTAGGGCAATACGACATCTTGCTTATGCCGGCCGCGTGGAAGAAGCAGTCTCTCTACTTCCACAGGGAGATAGTGGCTTTCAAATCTCATTGTACACGTGTGAGAAGCTCCTTCGTACGGTCCGCGATGCAAGAAATCCATCATCTGTTCAATACCTGCATCGCATTGAAGCCCTGTATGAACAATTATCTATTACTGATGAGATGCATAAACTGCGACAACTACATCTCAAGGCTGAGGACGAGATTATGATGAATCAACTGGGTGCTTCTGGCCCAGACGCACAAATCGGAAAACCTCTCCCAGAAACCCTTCGTTACCTCAAACGGATACTGCGAAGTGCAGAGGAGCCTCCTCATCCCACTATTATCGTTGAATTTCTCCAACGCTATCTCGCAACCGGCCGTACACGAGCACCTACTCTTCTGCTGAACCTTTCAATTAAAACTAGCTACCGCAACTATTCCGCCTTCCTGTTCGCTGAGATGATCTATTACCGTCTCATGGGTCAACACTACCTCATCATCAAAACTTTTGTCGATCATTTCTACCTCTCTGGTGTACCCCGGATAAATGTTCTACGAATATACGATAGACTTGAACGTCTTCGAAGTCACCACCAAACATCCGATCCCACTAATCCCTATCCTATGGCTGCTTTTGAACAATCAGAGCCCAACGCTCTCACACGTATATGCAACTATACCGGCCTCGGGCCTACAGGTCTTCCAATCGGCAAAGCCTGGCCGATGAAAATCCACTGCAACCTCGTCTGGCATGCTCTCGTCGCACTCACACCTACAGACCAGGAACTCGAAGTCCTTTACAGGAAACTTCTCTTACTTGCTCGTGGACGCGATCAACTCGACTCTTCTAACAAATCACTTGAAAAACTCCGTCCTCTTCTTCCACCACCGTCATGGCGCACCCATATCGACTGCGCTGCATTTACACCCTTTATGCGTCGCTTGATGATACATGCTGGTGCAGCTCGTGGATCGAGGATTATCCAGGATATGGTTGAACTCGATATCGAACCCAGCATATACCATTACACCGAACTTACAGGGTTTTATGCTAAGATGGGTGAGGTCGAAATTGTAATGAAGATCCTGAGATTCCTTGAAGACGAATCAGGCCTCTACGAACGTCTCGAACGCCAAAAACACAATCACAGCCCTGACCTCGTCCGAGGTCTCGTTACAGTATCCTCGAATCCATACCCTGCCACCCCTCCACCAGGCTCAAATTCAGATTCCTCCGAACCTCGCGTCCACACGGCCCCCGAACCGGATCTCGTATTCTACACCTCTCTTATGCGCGGGTTTATCCTCTCGAGAAATAAGTGGGGATTTGAGAGAGTGCATGGTGTCTTGAGATTCATGAAACAGTCACTTCCCAACAAGAAGTTTTACAAGGACCAAGAGGCGACTTTGAATGGTGTTTATGGAGATTACCGGATAATGATGCATCGACGGCCAGAGTATGATTACAAGGCGAAGCGGAGATCCAAGTTTGTTCAGTTTATGCAGGTGAGAAACGTCCAAACACAATTTTTATAAATGCAGGCACTCCTCCCATTCTAGACGCAAAGTACACGCAAGAGCTGATGGTCAAAAAATACCACCACTAGCCTGTGGTATGTCCTGTGGTATGTTTGCCCACTTTAATAGCTTCCGTGTTCTATTCTTAGTTTATTCTTAGCGCCGTATGGCACTGAGAGACAGAAAGAGCTCCCAGATTTTTATTGTGAAGCAGTTCAAAGCATTACATGCATTAGGCTCGACTGATAGATACATTACAGTAAATAGATACCGTCTTTTGATCAAGGACCCATCCTACAAGTCCAACTTTCAGATACTGGCTGTACCAGCAACACCCTGACAGCAACGACCAAACGCCCAACACCACTACACACTGGCATGACCCATCGACTTTCAAGTGAAGTGGAGCAAAGAAATGACTCTCACATACATAATTCTCTTGACCAGGTCAAATCTCACGACATCGACAACGACTGCATAATTTCAAAATATGCTGTATATTCGTCTGGTGTCATGAGCTCGTGGTCTTCCTCCGTCACCTTTGAATATGATACTGGATTTCCATTGACTGAGGAACATTTGAATATCGAAATAACGAGAGAAGAGAATGTGCATACCGTATACAATTGGATCATCCTTCGGTTCTCTATCACTAGCTCCACCACCGTCAGCTCTCCCCTCCATATCATCATACCCAAATCCAAGACCATTCATATACGGAGTGGCTTTGTCCGTTATCGCTTCCACCGTCCCAATGCCATTTGTACTCGCGCATGTATTCACAGACCTATTCACATCTGCATCTGGACTGGTCTTCGCTATTTTTCTAGTCCCATTACTTGTTCCATCAACATCTTCCCTACCCCTACTCCTCTTTCTATATTCATTCAACGATTCCAGGTATTCAACATTTGGTTTTTTATCCTCTTCCTCTTCCAGATTTACTGACGTTCCCTCTAAAGTGTAGGAATAATCTCCCGATTCTGAGGATAAACCGGGTGTCGGGACTGCTGAGACATTTGCCGATGCTGCTAGGGAGGCATAATACTGGTCGTAATCTATTGGAAAAAGGGATGTGGGTAAGGAAAGTGCAGGAAGCAAAAAAAAAAAAAACAACGTACAATCGGCGTTATCCTGTCCTACTTTCACCTTCTCGTCATGTCCAGTTATATTCACTCCGACAGCCGAGGCCACTGATGCCACCACTCCCATTCGCGATGACGACGCACCGCCAACAACTCCCAATCCCCTCAAAATCTCATCATTCCCTCCTCCACTGGTACCTGCTCCACCCGCTGCGGCGGCAGCAGCGATGGCAGCAGCCTCTGCTCTCCTGGTCTCTTCAACCCCAAGAGCCGTCAAATCGCCCGTGATTGTACTCTTCAAATGCCAAGCTGGTAATGCATTCTGTTGTCTTTTCAGTTCTGCCTCTGCAGCACGTTCTTGTCGACGCGTAGATTCATCTTTGTCCATCACCATCATGATACCTATACCTTCATCTTGTTGAGTGGAGTTGGAGGAGGCACCAGCAATTTTGAGGCCACCCTGGGCGGTGGAAGATGTTCCGTTTGAAAGTTTTTTAGCGTCGGGATCGGTGAAGTGGGTTTTGACCCATGTTGCTACATCGAAACTTGATGCATGTTATGGATCAGTTAGGGGAACAGTGAAGTGGGAACATACGCAGGTAAAACCATGGCTTCACTTTTCTGCAACCCTTCTCGGATGAACCGCATCTGATGATTGAATCTCTGCATCCGATCCTTACTCCCTTGCACACTCTCTGCATTCTCATTATCTACCACCTCTGCATGACAGATCTCGCATACCATTATACCCCTTGCGAAATCCATCAACTTGTCAACATCGAGAGGAGAGTAGGACTGTTTGCATAATGTACAAACGTATCCTTTATTGTCTAATTCCTGTGTGCACAAAGGAGACTGAGATCAAGTACCAAAATGTGACTGACGGAGGACGTACATTGCGCAATGAAGAATCAATGATATGCCGCATCTTTGCAATTCTCCATTTCACAACGTTACAAAAATGCTGATAGTCGATGTAGTAGTATTGTTTTCCGACAGACCGCTGTGCACCTTCTTTCAGCTCGTTTTGTCTATACCTGCAAACACGTTATCTGCAACATTGGATGTCAAGAGTAGAAGGGCTGATGTTACGCACACTTGAACAAGACGATGGCTGCTGAGCAAAGCGATGACTTTGTTCAGCTCTTTCGGTTGGAGACCCATCCTTCCCGCTAGATCATCGTCTTTCAAGCTATAGAACCACACGAAACGCAGAGAAAGAAGATGTTGTCATACGTCCACGCATGGTCGAGAAAGTCGAAAAATGGGAATGGTGACACGGTGACAATTCAAGTCGAGTAGGATAGAAAGAAAAGTATGTGTCAATACGAACAGAACTTCAAAACAACAGAGACAAGACATTCAAAAAAAGAACTAGAAGCATACTTACACCGGATGCCGGGCGAGCTGATCCAAGATAATGGTATATTTGGGCTCATAAAACGCTCTAGAAACATACTGCACGAGCAGGCGTAGCGTTTCTTGATCCTCTTTTGTCGCCATGTTCCCATCCACAAACGAAGCCCCAGCAGGCCTTCAAGAGCTGCAACCACGGCCTATCAAGCGTTGCAGATTTTTTGTTGTTCCCTGCTCAGAAAATGGTGTGGCAACGGTCCGTTATTGTCGTCTAAGGAAGTGATTGGTGAGGATTCCCGAACTCATGATCATCTCATAATTACGTAATTTGATGTTTTGACAATTAATGCAACAAAAAAATACAGCGTGCTAATCAATAAGGTACTTGCGTTGAAAGTACGCGCGCAAATGGAGAATCTGCCATACGCCCAGCGCAGCTAGCGAGAAGATCGAGAACAATGCAAAATTCTGTACTCGTACATTCGTAGAGGCTGATAGAAATTGTCAATTTCTGGATAAAATTGAGCAGACAACGTACTGTTCGTAGACGTAAAACGTTCTTCTCGTTTCTCGAGGTATTTCATCTCGTCTAAAATCTCTTTGACTATGCCTTCTAGTTTACGCATCTCCGTCTCTAAGCCTGATAAAGATTCCTGGTTTGCAATGGCGCTTTTATCCCATAAGCATTGCACATTGAAAGGAAGATGGGAAAAACGCACTTGTAGTCAACAGCATCCGCACCAATATCCACATCCAAATCAACTACACTCGCCAGTTTGGAGGCTTGTTGATGCGGCACAGCTTCTCAAACTTGAGCAAAAAGAAAAGTGCACCGAACCAGTACGCACTGCCTACAATATAATTCTTCAAACAAACCCCAACCTCGCCCTCTCCGTGCGTGGTAATGGCCAGTCTCGACTCGCCCTTGATATCCTTCTTACTCAGATATACATTCCTGTGCGGCGATGAGTCCACGATCTCAATATCCACCCTTTGGTTTTCATTCAACCCGACATTTGCAGTCACAATAACCAACGTATTTGGATGCGCTGCATTCCATATACATTTTGCCGGTGGAAAGCGGAAAGCCTGGAGAGAGAATTTGATGGCCAATGACGGCTGGGGCAGAATGAAGAGAAAAGACAGGAAGAGAAGTAGCAGTGGGGACGAGCCGTACATGGTGAATTGATGTTACGTGGCAATTGCAGCAGTTTACTCGAGGCGCCGGCGAGTCGAATTTTTCCAACAAGAGCTGAATTTGATGGCTCGGTGTGGCTTTACATGTTTGCTCCTGTATACTGCGCCTAATTATAAACGGGCGTACGATCGCAGGTAGGCTACAACCCTCTTAATGGTCGCCAAACCACCGCCCCTGCCCACAGCCAGGATCCTTGATGCAGCTTGCAGGATGGGCGATGAAGCCTGCAGGATGGGCGACGCAGCTTCCATCTGTCAGTTGCCAAAATGGCTGGTGTACTACAGGCTGGAAAAAGAAATTCTCAAACAGGAGACTCTGATCCACTATACCATCAAACCCCTTATCCATTCCGCCTGTTTCCTTCCCCCTATCTCCCCATGGTCTAACTAATACTGCTTAGGACACCCTCCACAATAGAGGCTGGTTGTCATACCAGCAGTCTCTCCAAGGGGTATAAGTCGGATATATAGGCTAGAAGACCCTGCCCACAACATTTGTATAGCACACTTGATGGCCTCATGTGATGTGGAGCCCCCCCTGATATATCAACAGCACTGCTTTGCACAGACTCTCTAGGGATGCGACTCTCTACACTTAGGCACTCATGATGGAATCAGTGTCTGATCAACGAATAGTGCTGCCTCCTACAGAGCATGGTGTGAGAGGACTGATCCCCCAGATAATTAGAGTCACTATGTTTCTGTAGCAGCCACTCTAGCCTTTCTTTTGCATCTAATTTTCAACACCGTTCCAAGCCAATAAATCACTCAGCTGAGATTTAATCAAGCGTCACACTAAAAATAAGTTTCGTCTCCTGATGATCAGTGTTTCATTTTTATGATGGTAGATAGTGATAACGAGACACGTTTCCTGCTCCCCTCCTATATACCTAAACTCAGCACGCCTTAATGGACAGATTACAGATGTTCCACTGTCACACCACTCACTGTTTCATATGTTCGGAATGACTGACCGTGTGGGTCACTGGGAGACTAGTCCATGTCAAAATCACACGCCCATCCAAGTCGATACTGGACTCGGAGCTGCCGCAGTTCGTCCAGAATACGCTTCGGTCCACTGCAGCACTCAAAGTGCACCTGCAGTCCGCCGGCCCTCTGACGAACAGTCTTACATCGTCGTGCCACAAAGTCAGGCACTGTACGTACGTCGCACGATGCCTCAAATTCATCATCCACATTTTCTCCAAACTCTACAAACGCCAGGGTGACCTTTGACAGTGCAGGAAGAAGGACATTAACTGACCCACGTCGCTGGTGAAATAGTGGGAAAACGACGGTTGTAGTGTATCCGGTCATCTCCTGCAAATGTTCTACTCTGTCCAACCCCGCCAGAAACTGCACCAGTTCGTCTCTCCATAGTTGTATTATATCTTTCACCTTGAACAGCGACAGGTTCAGCGTGTCGAACCCGCCCTTGTCGTCATACACCATTTGCAACGCCCGTGTCAGTATGCTAAATATCTCGACCACAAGTCTCTGTTTCTCTTCGTTCTGAGAACCGACCAATGCAAATGCTAGATCCAGATTCACAACGCATTCACCCTCATCCTCTTCCGCCATACTGCCTTCATTGACCTTGATTATCAGCCCAACCACAGAAGGATGAACAAGCAGACTTCGTCGTTTCTCACTGCTTTTCATCATCTCCCTTGGCGTCTTCAAGATCCCTTCCATGTGTTCACTCCGTCTCCTCCTCTCTCTCATCCAATCGCCCAGTGTCACCGCTGCATTCACATTATTCGCTCTATTACACCCCATCATCAACTTACACTCTCCCGGTACCGCTAATTTCTCCAAAAACCTACAGCATTCCATCAGTGCCCCCCTCAACTCGACATATTCTAGTTTCTTGAGAATGACGTTGATTGGTGATTGCGATGTTTCTGTTGAAATTTCCGGTGAGAACACGGAACGAAGGACGAGGGTATGTAAGAGGGGAGTCTGGCGAACGATGGAGAGCCAAGAGCAGATGCTCATCTGGTATGTGTCTTCGAGATCAGTGATCTGGAGCGTGGTCACGGAGGACAAGTAAGGGAGCGGCGAGAGGATGCACAGGGAGACCATGAATAATGAAAGATATTCCAATTTCGGTGCTTTACCTCTAAACATCCTTTCCGACAATTTCATCGAACCGCCATCGGACCTTTCTCCTCCGAAAGAACTTCCTCCTTGGCTACCGATTAATATATCACTTCCAGGAGTCATAATCCTCCTAATCAAACTCTTCACTGCTAGACTCTCCAGTGCCGGTGCTTCCTCTCCCATTAAAATATCTATAAACCGCCTCCACTCTTCCTTCGTTTCAATCGTCAAATGCAACTTCCTTATCCTCTTCAAGTCGTTCAGTACTATCCCCAATGTGCTCACCCTACCGCCATCCCAATTTATACCGGGAAGCCGTGTAACAGTTGTTGAACTTGAACCGAGTCCGACGACGTCCATCGTACACTCTCCACTTCTTTTCAAATTCTCCATTATCCACTTTGGTCCTTGTCGGAGGTCAAGTGTGCGCGCCCATAGTAACGGTTCGTCTAAAGCTACGCAACGCCAGAAATGACACACTTGGGAGACTTTGCGTGGGGACCTTGTATCGACTGTGATCACTCCCCGTGGGTATCCTGCTGCTCTTAGCGATCCCGATGATGTTGGCGATGAAGAAGAAGGAGAGATGAGCAGTAAGAAGATGGCACTCAACAGTTCTTGTGGTAACCTATTTACAAATACTTTATGGGGATTCATGTTGTGTTCTCTTTTTGCGAGTACCTGTGGTGATGGTGGTATGAGAAAAGCTTTGTTGAGATGAGATGTGGTTTGTGAGGATTGCGGGTTTAGTTTCGGCCCATAGATCAAAGAAGGGATCGGTGATGATGAAAGTGGAGACACTAAAGTTGTTGATACAGGTGGGGAAACCAAGCGAGGCATAGCAGCGGGACGATTTAATGCCACGGAAGACGTTGAGGTAACATGTACATCAGTAGATGTCGACGCTGCAAAAGTAGGAAGAGTCGACACCCGGATTTTCTCTCTCGGCTGCGCAGAGATAGCTGTTGAAGGCTGGGACATCGCCATCCTTTCAATACCTCGTCTTGTAGCCCACAATGAAGAACGTAATGTGTCTGTCGTATCTGTTGTATTCACTCCGTCTTTTACCTCATCATATAAACTCGGATCACTAGATGGCAGGTTATGCCTTCTCCATGACATTGCCTCTACCGTCATGGGTGATGGAGACGCAGGCTGTATATCAGGTCGTGTGGGTGTCGGCAGTGATAGTGATAGTACACCAGGTAATGGTCTGATAGGTACAGGAGCGATAGCAATAGCAGTAGATGGTGTAGAGTTTTGGCCTGGAATAGCAGGTAAAGGTCTGTAGCTTGAAGCTCGTCCTGTTGAAGGGACCGAAGACTGCGAATCCAAATCCTCATCTGGATTGAGATAAGCATGCCTCGATCTCGCCATCACTACAGGAGATAATCGCCGTTTCACAGTTAGCTGTTAAAAACAAGGAGAAATGGCACTAATCTGATGTCGCCCGATTAAATGAAGTGGAATTGATTGGATCTCCCGCAATCTTATCTCTTCACAAAACTTAACAATACAAAGAATCAGACGCTCAAACTGACAGCACCATAATGGACACATGCGGAGTTGTCAGACAAAAGTCGATAAGATTAGAATAAATACAGTGATGTACAACCATGAACAAATCAACGCAAAAGGAAAGCAAAGGGAAACAGAACAACGCAAAGGATGTCATGTTCATCTGGTTCCCACCGATGAGAATTCTGGATGGAGATAAGTCCGAATGAATTGCAAAAGAGTAGAATTATAGGTACGTACTGGTGACTGATTTCGTACCCTCAGAAATAGCGTGCTTGGACAGTTCACCAGGAAGGATCAGACGTACAGACGTCTGGATCTCACGTGAAGAAATCGTAGATTTCTTAGAGTATGACGCAAGTTCTGACAAGAATGAATGGGGAAGTCATTCAGAGATGATGAAGAACATACTGGAAGCTTCGGTGGCAATACGTTCGAAAATATCGTTGACAAAGCTGTTAAGGATAGCCATCGCCTTATTGGAGATACCAGTATCGGGGTGCACCTGCTTGAGCACTGCGGAACGTGATTAGCATACTTTCCTGTCTTATAACAGGAGCACTCACCCTTGTAGATGTAAGAAGAGTAGGTCTCCTTGCGAACCTTCTTGCGCTTCTTCTTGTCACCCTCAGCACCAGAGGCAGCGGCTTTCGAAGTCTTCTTCGCAGCCTTGCTTGCCTCAGAGGACTTGGCGGGGGCCTTGGAAGCAGTAGTCACGGGAGCTTTACCGGCAGTGGAAGCGGGTTTTGGGGGCATTCCGAATGTCAAAGTTAGATGAATGCGCAAGAACGCAAACCGAGTACATAAATACAGACGCGTCAATTTGTCTGTATTTGCACAAGACTCAAGCTGTTGATTGGAACGCGTGATACGCACGTGAGTGGGCAGCACGGCGTGATCTACACAAATACAGATAAATACCGTTGTACCCAGCGCCTGCGCGACCGAGCGCTACAATCACATTCCATGTCTGGTAAAGGAAAATCTGGAAAATCTGCTGGTGGCAAGGCGAACTCTGAGTCAAAAGCCCAGTCGCGATCTTCAAAGGCGGGTCTCCAATTCCCTGTCGGTCGTGTCCACCGTCTGTTGAAAAGGGGAAACTATGCGCAGCGTGTGGGTGCTGGGGCACCAGGTTAGTTATACTCCTCTAAACGACCGTAAAACTAACGCTGAGACATAATGCAGTGTACCTCGCTGCTGTGCTTGAATACCTTGCTGCTGAGATCCTCGAGCTTGCCGGTAATGCTGCTCGAGATAACAAAAAACAGCGTATCGTGCCTCGCCACCTCCAACTTGCTATCCGAAATGACGAAGAGTGCGTTTCTGGGCCGTCCTGGAATTTAGGCAGACTGTTGATTGTATTTTTCTCCAGGCTCAACAAACTTCTTGGTGATGTTATAATCTCACAGGGTGGCGTAGTCCCCTACATTTCCCCCGTACGGTTTTCGTCTGTTATATCTGAATGGGATTCTGACTTGTCTTGTTCATAGGAACTTTTACCCCAAAAATCTACCAAAGGCAAGAAGGACGAGGGTGTCAGCCAGGAGTTGTAGACCGTTTTATGTCGCTTGTCAAACTGTATTTGTACTAAGATTTTTTTCATTGAAATCAACATACGTGGGAAATACATGCCTATTCACGTGTGATGCCTTTGTGGACACGTCGGTACGCAGGTCGAACTTTGTCCTCTCCTGTTTGGGAGGCTCGCAGCATTTGATCATGGCAAAAGATACAAAAAGCAATTCAAATGCACACCAACGAGCAACTTCGGAGCCTCCAGATAGACCAACAGGCCCTCTTTCAGTTCCTGTCTCTTCAGCCGACCGCGACGT